>Ga0116227_10000429_pt1 | contig 80799 bp, 76 predicted proteins | sample S1TSphgellanicum_FD_89693 | JGI IMG/M metagenome (GOLD analysis project Ga0116227, IMG submission 89693) | Host-associated microbial communities from peat moss isolated from Minnesota, USA - S1T2_Fb - Sphagnum magellanicum MG | ecosystem: Host-associated > Plants > Peat moss > Unclassified...
GCCACCACCATGACGAACGCCTCGGAAAACAGCGGCACTTCGACGATCCGCGCATCGCTTAGCGTGGTCTGCGTGCAGATCGCGATATCCAGTTCCCGGTCGTGCAGTTGCTTGCTCAGGCCCGGCGTCAGACCAGACCACATCGAAATCTGCCGCTCCGAATTCGACACCGCGCGGATCAGTTCGGGGCCGACGGTCGCCGCGAACGAGTCGACGCAGCCGAGCCGCACCGGCATCTTGCCCGTATGCGACGCATCGCCGATGCGGGCGGCGACCATCTTCGCGTGCTCGATCAACGGATCGGCCAGTTCGAGCAGCGCGCGCCCCGCCACGTTGGGCCGCGGCGGCCGGCTCTCGCGGTCGAACAGCGTCAGGCCCTGGTCGCGCTCCAACGCGGCAATCGACTGGCTGACCGCGCTCTGGCTCACGCCGAGCTGTTTCGCGGCGCCTGTCATCGAGCCGCTCTCGCATACGGCGACGAACGCCTGCAGCGCGCGCAGATCGATCGGAGGCGGGGTTCGTCTCATGGCATGTTCCGCTCGCGTGGGTGACGGGCCGGTCATCCTGCGCGGCACGAAAGCATGGTGCCGTTGTGTACAGGGCCGGTGTTCAGGATGAGAAATTGCAATGGGTCGCCATAAGTTTGCCTGATACAAAATTGGCGCACCCGGCGTTTTCCTAGAATTCGCCTCATTGCCCGCACAGAGGTCCACTCCACATGAGCCACTACGATTTCATCGTGATCGGCGCTGGCGTCATCGGCGCGTCGGTCGCCCATCATCTCGCCGCACACGGCGCGCAGAGCGTGCTGGTGATCGAGCAGGGCACGATCGGCGCGGGCACCACCTCCCAGTCGTCGGGCCTGCTGCGCACGCATTATTCGGTCCGCCAGAATGTGGAACTTGCGCGCTCGTCATGGTGGGCGTTCAACAACTTCGCCGAATACGTCGGCGACGACGAAGCGTCCTGCGGCCTCGTCAAATGCGGCTATCTGATCTGCTCGCCCGAGGGCGACAAGCTTGAGCCGCTGCGCGCCTCGCTCGCCGCGCAGCGCGACATGGGCATCGAAGTGCAGTTACTCGACAGGGCGCAAGCGCACGAGCGCCTGCCGATCGCCAGCTTCGACGACGCCGCGCTGATCGGCTATGAACCGGAAGCAGGCTTTGCCGACGCCTATCTGGTCGCCACCGGCTTCGCCCGTTCGGCGCGCCGGCGCGGCGTCAAGATCATGGAAGGCGTGACGGTGACGGGCCTCATCCGCGAAGGACGCCGGATCACCGGTATCGAGACGAGCGCCGGCCGCTTTGGTTGCGGCACCCTGATCAGCACGCAGAACATCTGGACGCCGGAACTTGCCGGCTGGATCGGCGTGCCGTTGCCGGTCAAGCCGGAGCGCCACACGGTGCTCGCCCTCGAATGCGAGGGCGCCGCCTACTCGTTCAGGATGCCGGCGTTCAAGGACCTGGGCTCGGCCGGCATGCTCTATTACCGCAGCTATGGCGGCAGCCAGATGCTCGTGTCGGAGGGCGTGGTCGGCGAAACGCTGAGCTCGCCGGAAACGGAACAGGGAGAGATCTCGCTCGACTATGTCGCCGAAGTCGGCGCTCAGGTCGCCGAACGCTTCCCCGCTTATGAAGCGGCGGGGCTCGCTTCGTCGTGGACCGGCGTCTACGACGTGACGCCCGACTGGAATCCGGTGTTGGGCAAGGTCGCCGATATCGAGGGACTCGTGGTCGGCTTCGGCTTCTCCGGGCACGGCTTCAAACTCTCGCCGGGCATCGGCAAGATTCTCGCCCAGCACGCGCTCGGTCAGCCCACCGACGTTTCTCTCGCACCCTATGCACTGGAGCGGTTCGCCAGCGGCGCGCTGCTGGTGGGCAAATACGGTTCCGGCGCGGTCTCCTGAGCAACGGAGGCTTCACTCCTGGAATCGATTTTCTGGTTCCAGTGAAACGTGCGGTTGACGCCGACGTGCACGTCCGGGCCGCCACGAATGATTTGAGCGGGGCGCGTCATGTCCAACGCGCCCCGCTCATCCGCGGCAAACCCGAGACACTCACCCCACCTGCTTAACCAGCTCCCCAAACACGACTTCATAAGGTGTCGTGCCGATCACCCGTTCATTGACGCCTGCCTCTTCAAACTCGATCCATCCGCTATTGAACCCGTCGATCATCTCGATCCGCGGCATCGGCCTCGCCGTCCCTTGCGACTGAAACAGCGCCTCCCACTGCTCACGCGGCACGGCCTGCGCCTGAACCTCACGTCCCACGGCTGCACCCAGCAACGCCGCAATTTCATGCTGCGTATAACGCCGCGGCCCTTCAATTTCGATCACGCGCCGGCCCTGCCACTGCTGCACAAGCGTATCGGCGATCACGCGACCAATATCCGCCGTTGCGACCATCGAATACGCCCGATCGAGCGGCTGCAGGAAACTCGCCATCGTCCCGGTCTCGCGTGCCGGAGCGACATCCCACAGCGAGTTTTCCATGAACCATGTCGGACGCAAAATCGCGCTTGGGATGGGCGACGCAGCAAGCGCCTCCTCGAGAATATGCACTTGCGTAATCAGACCCAACCCTGACTCACGCTGACCGCCGATCGACGACAACGCCACCACCCGCTGCGGCGCAGCCTCAGCAAGCGCACGCGCCAACGACGCCGCCGCGGCGCGCGCCTCCGGATAACCCGCCTGCGGCGCAAAGTTGGGCGGCACCATCACGAAGACTCCCTCAGTGCCCGCGAACGCGGCTTGCAGCGCCGCCGTGTCTTCCATGTCGGCAATCGCCACCTCCGCGCCCTGCTCGACCCAGGCGGCCGCTTTCGACTTGTCGCGCAACACAGCCCGCACTGCGTGGCCCGCATCCAGCAATGCACGCGCCGCGGCGCCCCCGACCTTCCCCGTCACGCCAGTAATTGCAAACATTTCATCTCTCCGGTGAAAACGGCCCGATGCCGCGTTGAGAGGCATTCTGGTCGCGTCACAGCCATTTCGCGAGAGCATCAGTGTCATAACTTTAATGATCCTGTGTCATTTAAAGCCTCCCACCCACGGTGATCCAATGACAAGCCGAGAACTCGCGTTCCTCACCCCACATCCATCCGGCCCCACATTTTCTCTTTGACAAGCTATCTTTAGATATATATCTTACGACACATCTTAAGACACAACGGAGCACACAGATGCGTCACTCCCATCATTCGCGCCGTCACCACGACACCGACGGCCTGCATTCCACCCACGCTTTCTCGCTGCACGCGCTGTGGCACGCCATCGGCCGCCATCATCGTGGCGGCGACCGTGGCAGTGACCGCAGCGGCCGCTTCGGCGGTGGTTTTGGAGGCGGCTACGGCGGTCCTGGCGGCTTCGGCGGCGGCGACGGCGACGGTTTCCCGCGCGGCCGCAAATTCAGCTCGGACGACCTCCAACTGCTGTTGCTGGCCCTGCTGGACGCCCAGCCGAGCCACGGCTACGAGCTGATCAAGGCGCTTGAAACGCGCTCAAACGGCTTCTATAGCCCAAGCCCCGGCATGGTCTACCCGGCGCTGACCTACCTCGAAGAAATCGGTCATGTGACCGTGCAACTGGAAGGCAACCGCAAGCGCTACGACCTCGCCGAACCCGGCCGCCAGTACCTCGCGGACAACCGCGAGCGTGTCGAACTGATGTTCGCCAAGCTGAACCACATTGCCCGCAAGATGGATTCGGTACGCCGCGCCTTCGCTGGCGAAGAGGCACTCGATCCGAACGAAGGCGGCTGGCTGCCGGAGCTGATCGAAGCCCGTCGCGCGCTCAAGCATGCGTTGATTCGCCGCGACAACGTACCGGCCGAAGAACAGCGCCGTATCGCCGCGATCCTCGCGCGCGCCACGGCCGAAATCGAAGGCAACCCGGGCGCCGCGAGCGGCGCCGACGCAGGCGCGGACGCGCTCTGAGCCCGCGTGGCCGCCATCCCGAGCGCTACCCGACAACACTGGAGAGAACACTTATGCTGACCAGGTCCGATCTCGCGGTTACCCGCGTCCGTCACTCCCTGAAATTCCGTCTGCTGCAAGTCAAGCGGGTCGAACCGCTGACGCCTCACCTGATTCGGGTCACCCTGACCGGCGACGATCTGCACGACTTCGAATCGGCGTCGTTCGACGATCACGTCAAGGTTTTCTTCCCGGCGCCGGGCGCCGACAAGCCGGCGCTACCGAGCGCAGGCCCGAACGGCCCGGTGTTCCCGGAAGGTCAGCCGCGGCCGGTGGCGCGCGATTTCACGCCGCGCCGCTACGACCGCGCGGCGCTCGAGCTGGATATCGAATTCGCCATGCACGAGGCCGGCCCGGCCGCGACCTGGGCCGCCCAGGCCAAGGTCGGGCAGTATCTGGGTATCGGCGGCCCGCGCGGCTCGCTGGTGATTCCGACGGGCTTCGACTGGCATCTGCTGATCGGCGACGAAACCGCGCTGCCGGCCATCGCTCGCCGTCTGCAGGAACTGCCTGCCGGCACGCGCGTGGCAGCCGTACTCGAAGTCGCCGACCCGTCGGCGCGCCTCGAGTTCGACACCGAAGCCGAGCTGCATACCGTGTGGCGCTATCGCAGCGAATCGCCGTATCGCGGCGACGCGCTGCTGCAAGCGGTACGCGAGACCTATCTGCCGGACGGCGAGGGCTATGTCTGGGCCGCGGGCGAATCCGCGACCATGCGCGCGGTGCGCTATCACCTGTGCACTGAACGCGGTGTCGACAAATCGCGCATCCGCGCGGCGAGCTACTGGAAACAGGGCGCCGAAGCGGTCCACGAAAACCTCGACGACTAAACCACGCAGTGCCGACCGCCAGCCATCCGGCTGGCTTTATCTTGTCAAGGACCCTGCCGATGTATTCCATCAGCACCAGGCACGAACGCCGCCTTCTGTGGCTGCTCGCGCTGACGCAGTTCACCATCATCATGGACTTCATGATCATGATGCCGTTGGGCCCGCAGATCATGCACAACTTCGGCATCACGCCGGCCGCCTTCGCGACAGCGGTGTCGGCCTATTCGTGGTGTTCGGGACTCTCGGGCCTGTTCGCCGCCACCTATATCGACCGCTTCGACCGGCGCAAGCTTCTGCTGACCATCTATGCGCTGTTCGCGGTGTCGAACCTGGGCTGCGCGCTCGCCGGCAGCTTTCCGCTACTGCTCGTGGCACGCGCGTTTGCCGGCATCACCGGCGGCGTACTGGGCTCGGTGATCATGGCGATCGTCGGCGACGTGATCCCGGTGCAGCGGCGCGGTGCGGCCACCGGCACCATCATGACCGCGTTCTCGCTGGCCGCGATTGCCGGCGTGCCGGCCGGCGTGATGCTCGGGGCGCACTTCAACTGGGCGGCGCCGTTCGTGCTGCTGGTCGTGCTCTCCGTGCTGATCTGGTTCGGCGGCTCGCTGATCGTGCCGTCGCTCGCCGAGCATTTGAGCCGCCGGCCGCCGCCGTTGCGTCAGGTGTTGCCCGACCTCATGCGCCTGCTCGGCAATCCGCGTCACCTGAATGCGTTTGCGCTCACCTTCATGATCATGGTGTCGCATATGCTGGTGATTCCGTTTATCGCGCCTATGCTGGTGCTCAACCATGGCGTGCCGCCCGCGCATCTGTCGTGGATCTATATGGGCGGCGGCTTCGCGACGTTCTTCACGTCGCGCGCAATCGGTCGTTTGGCTGACCGCTACGGCAAGCACCGGGTGTTTCGCATCGCCGCCCTGCTGTCGACGCTGCCCGTCCTGTTCGTGACCCACCTGCCCGATCTGCCGTTCGTGGCGGTCGTGCTGTTCTTCCCGTTCTTCATGGTGGCGATGTCCGGGCGGATGGTGCCGATGCAGGCCTTGCTGACCACGGTTCCCGAACCGCAGCGGCGCGGCGCGTTTCTCAGCGCCAACAGCGCGTTGCAGGCGCTCGGGACCGGCTGTGGCGCATGGTTTGGCGGCCTGATGCTGACCAATACGCCGAGCGGGCAGATCGCCGGTTACGGCACGGTCGGCTGGGTCGCGGTGGCGGTGACGTTGGTCGCGGTGTTGTGGGTCGGTCGCGTGAAGGCTGCGGCGGATAAGGCGCCGGCGGCCGGCGCCGCGGAACTCGGTCCGGAGCCGCTTGGCGAGGTTTGATCAGGCCTTGCCGCTGCGTAGCGTTGCGCTGCGCTGCATAGCGCTATGCAAAGCCAAAACCAAAACCGCGCAGACAGGTGCCCTCGCCACAAAGCGAGGGCACCTGCCCAGCATTCCTAATCAACCAATCCTGTCCCGCCAAGCGCAGCCAGCGGATGGACCTCACTGCGCCACGGCGACGCCAGGAAATGCCGCACGCGCTCGCTGCGCAGTTCCGCCAACGTCATGGGCGCCCAGCGCGGCTGACGGTCCTTGTCGACCAGATGCGCCCGCACCCCCTCGCAGAAATCCCCCTCTTCGATCACGCGGCTAACGATGCCCAACTCCATCCTGAAGCATTCGGCCAGCGTCATCTGGCGGCCGCGCAGTAACGCCTCGCGGGTCACGTGGAGCATGGTCGGCGAATGGCTCATTAGCGCATCGAAGGTGGCCTGCAGCCATTGGCGCACTTCGCGCGGCGGCTCGCGCTCCAGATCGTGGCGTAGCGTAGCCACGGTCCGCTCGACACTCGAGCGCCGATCGAAATGCCGCAGGATCAGTTGCGTGAACGGTCCGAGCACGGCATGCGGCACGATGTTGCACGGCGGTTCGAACACCGCGCGCAGCGCGGGCAGTAACTCGCCGTCGGTGGACATGCGTTGCAGCCGCTCCTCGAAGCTGGCGAGCCATTCGGCGGGAACGCACAGATCGGCCAGTTGCAGACGCACGGCATCCGCGCCGGACAGCGTCACACCGGTCAACCCGACATACAACTCGACTTCCACCGGCATCACGGCGAGGAAATGCGTGGCGCCGACATCGGGCAGGAAACCGATGCGCGTCTCGGGCATCGCAATCTTCGTGCGCTCGGTGACGACGCGCAGCCTCGCCGCCTGACCCAGCCCCATGCCGCCGCCCATCGTGATGCCGTCGAGCAGCGCCACGATCGGCTTCGGAAAAGTATGCAGCGCGTAATCGAGCCGGTATTCGTCGATAAAGAACGCTTGCCAGCCGGTCTCGCCGCGCATTTTCATACGGTACAGCTCGCGCACGTCGCCGCCCGCGCAGAAGCCCTTTTCGCCCGCGCCGCGCAGCACCACGGCGAGGATGGCGTCGTCCGTCCGGCAACGCTCGAGCAGCGCCGCGAGTTCGCGCACCATGGGGTGCGATAGCGCGTTCAGCGCGGCCGGCCGGTTCAGCGTGATGATCGCGACGCGGTTGAGCACGCGAAACAGGATGGCCGGTTCGGCTGCCTGCTGCGCCGAGCCATCTGCCATCACGGCGGTAGCGCCACGTGGGCTCACCACGGCATTCATGACGGGTCCCCTGCGCGCGTCCCCTGCGTCACCTGCCATTGCGGCGCACGTTTTTCGAGGAATGCGTTGACGCCTTCGCGCTGATCCGGCCCGTCGAACAGATCCACGAAGCGCTCGCGTTCCACCGCCAGCGCCGCCGAGCGCGGCACGCCATGACGTGCCTGATGAATCAGGCTCTTGCTGAACGAGACTGCTTGCGGGCTCAGCGTGGTGACGCGGGTCGCCATCGTCAATGCGGCCTCGCGCGCAGCGCCCTTTTCCACCACCTCCTCGACGAGACCGATGCGCAAGGCCGTCGCGGCATCGACGCGCTCGCCGGTCAGAATCATCCGCTTCGCCCAGCCCTCGCCGACGAGCCAGGGCAGCGTCTGCGTGCCGCAGCCACAGGGCAGCAGGCCCACCGCCGTCTCCGGCAAGGCAAGCTGCGCATGTTGCTCGGCAATGCGGATATCGCACGACAGCGCGCATTCGAGTCCGCCGCCCATCGCATAGCCGTTGATGGCGGCAATCACCACGGCACGCGCGTTTTGCAGCGTTTCGAAGGCCGCGCCGAAGCGCGTGGCCGCCGTGCGCGCCACGTCGCGATTGCCGTCGGCGAAGGTGTTCAGATCGGCGCCGGCGCTGAAGAATTTCGGGCCGTCGCCGGTGATGACGATTGCCCGCACGCGCGCCTCGCCGTTCAGGCGCTCGACGGTGTGCTGCAGTTGCAGCAAGCCGTCCGGTGTAAAGGCATTCGCGGGCGGCCGCTTGAGGGTGAGCAGTGCAATGGCGCCGTCGTTGGCGTAGTCGAGTTCGATCATCGTGCTTCTCCGTTCGGTCTATTTACTGTTCGCGCCCGACAGATCCGGGAAGTCCTCTTCCCAGTACTCGCCAGGCAGGCGCGCGGGTTCGGTCTCGCGCTCCAGTTCGCGGCGCCGCAACTCGACGCGGCGGATCTTGCCGGAGATGGTCTTGGGCAGTTCGCTGAACTGCAGCCGCCGGATCCGCTTGTACGGGGCGAGTTTTTCGCGCGAAAACTGGAACACGCTGCGCGCGAGTTCGGGACCGGCTTCGTAGCCGTGACGCACCGTCACAAACGCTTTGGGCACGGACAGGCGCAACGCGTCGGCGCTCGGCACCACGGCGGCTTCGGCAATCGCTTCGTGTTCGATCAGCACGCTTTCGAGTTCGAATGGACTTAGCCGGTAGTCGGACGATTTGAACACGTCGTCGGCGCGGCCCACATACACGTAGTAGCCATCGTCGCGGCGCAGGGCGACGTCGGACGTGTGGTAGTAGCCGTTGCGCATTGCCTGCACGGTGGCGTTGGGATTGTTCGCGTAGCCCGTCATCAGGCCGAGCGGACGCTGCGTCAGCGGCAAGGCGATTTCGCCTTCGCTGACGAGATGATCGTCCGCGTCGACCAGTTCGATCCGGTAGCCCGGCAGGGGCCGGCCCATCGAACCCGCCACCACCGGCTGACCCGGCGAATTGCCGACCTGGCAGGTGGTCTCGGTCTGGCCGAACCCATCGCGGATCGTCACGTCCCAGGCGTGCCGGACGCGCTCGATGACCTCCGGATTCAGCGGCTCGCCCGCGCCGACGATCTCGCGCAGCTTGACCGGATATTCCGCGAGCGGCTCCTGCACCAGCATGCGCCAGACCGTGGGCGGCGCGCACAGCGTGGTGACCTGGCAGCGCACCAGCACGTCGAGCGTTTCCTTCGGCACGAAGCGCGCGTAGTTGAACACGAACACGCAGGCCTGCGCGTTCCACGGCGCGTAGAAGCAGCTCCACGCGTGCTTGGCCCAGCCCGGTGAACTGATGTTCCAGTGGATGTCGCCGGGTTGCAGGCCGATCCAGTACATCGTCGACAGATGGCCGACCGGATAGCTCTGATGCGTATGCTCGACGAGCTTGGGCTTCGAGGTCGTGCCCGAGGTGAAGTACAGCAGGAGCGGATCGGTGGCGCGCGTGGGGCCGTCGGGCCTGAACTGCGGCTCGGCCTCGTAAGCCGCGGCAAGATCGATCCAGCCGTCGCGCGGCGTGCCCACCGACAGGCGCGTCAGCGGAATCTCGAGGCCTTCGAATTTCGCCAGTTCGGCGCTGTCCACCACGACGAATGTCGCTTCGCCGATCTGCACGCGGTCGCGCACATCGTCAGAGGAAAGCTGGGTGGTGGCGGGTAACACGATCGCACCGAGTTTCATCGCCGCCAGCATCACGTCCCAGAGTTCGACGCGATTCGGCAGCATCAGCAGCAGACGGTCGCCACGCCCCACGCCGATATCGCGCAGGAAGTTCGCCATGCGCGCCGAGCGCTCGGACATCTGGGCGAACGAGTACTTCGTGCCCGCGCCGGCCGGCTCGTCGACGATCCACAGTGCGGGGTGGTCGTTGCCTTGCGCGATGACGTCGAAATAGTCGAGCGCCCAGTTGAATTCGTCGAGCGCGGGCCAGGCGAACTCGCGATAGGCGGTGTCGTAGTCAGTACGATGGCGCAGTAGCAGGTCGCGCGCCGCGAGAAAGCTTTGCGTTGAAGTGGTCCGCTCGGTCATCGTTGTCTCCAGTCTCTTTTCTTGCGCTCAATTGGCGGTTTATTCTGCGCTCAAACGTTCCGCGCAATCACCATTCTTTGTACTTCGCTGGTCCCCTCGTAGATTTGCGTAATGCGCGCATCGCGATAGTGGCGCTCGACCGCGTAGTCCTCCAGATACCCATACCCGCCGTGAATCTGGATCGCCTTCGAACAGACTTCCTCGGCCATCTCCGAGGCATAAAGCTTGGCCTGCGACGCTTCGGACAGACACGGCTTGCCCGCGCTGCGCAACCGCGCCGCGTGATGCACCAGCAGGCGCGCCGCGTTCAGGCGCGTGGTCATATCCGCCAGCATATTGGCGACGCTCTGATGCTCCCTCAAGGTCTTGCCGAACTGGACGCGCTCGCTGGCATAGAGACGCGCCGCATCGAAAGCCGCCCGCGCGATCCCCAGCGCTTGCGCCGCAATGCCGATCCGTCCGCCTTCGAGGTTCGACAAGGCAATGCGCAACCCCTCGCCGCGCTGGCCGAGCAGATTCGCTTCGGGCACGGCGCAGTCGTCGAACGCGATCGGACAGGTATCCGAGGCGCGAATACCCATCTTGTGTTCCGGCGGCCCGACGTTGAAGCCGGGCGTATCCGTGGGGACGATAAACGCGGAGATGCCCCGCTTGCCCAGTTCGGGATCGGTGACGGCGAACACGATGGCAATGTTCGCCCGCGCGCCGTTGGTCACGAACTGCTTGTTGCCGTTGAGAATCCACTTGCCGTCGCGCAGCTCCGCGCGCGTGCGCAGATTGTTGGCCTCCGAGCCGGCCTGCGGTTCGGTCAGGCAGAATGCGCCGATCCGGCGTCCCGTGGCGAGATCTTCCAGGTACGCGTCTTTCTGCGCCTGGGTGCCGAAGTTCAGGATCGGACCGCAGCCGACCGAGTTGTGCACGCTCATCAAGGTTGCGCACGAAGCGCAACCGGCGGCGATTTCTTCGAGCGCCAGCGCATAGGCGATGTAGTCGGTGTACGAGCCGCCCCAATCGGACGGCACGATCATGCCGAGGAAGCCGAGCTCGCCCATCTGTTTGACGACCTCGTCCGGCAGTTGCGCGTCGCGGTCCCACTGCGCCGCGTGCGGCGCGAGGCGTTCGACCGAAAAGTCGCGCGCCGCGTCGCGGATCATCCGTTGATCGTCGGTGTAAAAGTCGTCCATGATGGGGCCTCGCCTCTGCGTCAATGTAAAGACCAGTGTAGGCAAGCTGCTGGACAGGTTCGATGCTCTGCCCGATCATTCTGCGTGAGCGAATTTGCCATACCGGCATAATCGTGCAAGCCCGGCGGGCGCGGATTCATGCGGCCGGCATCAGCCGGCACGCGGATCGCTGAGCGCGTTTGCCAGCCCAGCGTTTGCCGCGTGTCTGCCGCGCAGTTGCCCGCCTCGTATTCGCCGGCCCCGTGTTTGAAGCAGGTTACCCGGTCCAAACCATGCAACCCGATTCGATTCAATGACGCCGAAACACGACAAAGGGACGATCTCGCTGAGCCTCGTCGAAGAGACGCTGGCGCTCGCCCGCGCCCGCGGCCTCGATGTGCGCCCGCTCGTCGAAGCGGCCGGCATTGCGCCGCAAATACTGGCCGCGCCGAAAAGCCGGGTGTCGTCGGCGCAATACGGCGCGCTCTGGGCCGGCATCGCGCGGGCGCTCGACGACGAGTTTTTCGGCCAGGACTCGCATCCGATGCGCTCCGGCAGCTTTATCGCCATGACCCAGTGCGCCTTGACGGCACGCAACGGCACCCAGGCCCTGTCGCGCGCGCTCGGCTTCATGCGCCTCGTACTCGACGATCTGAGCGCACACCTCAGCCCGGAGCCGAACCGCGTGCGGATCACCTTCAGCCATCGCGAAGGCACGCCGCAGCCGACCATGTTCGCCTACGCGACCTACTTCATCCTGGTGTACGGGCTGGTGTGCTGGCTCGTGGGCCGGCGCATTCCCTTGCTGGCCGCGCGCTTTCGCTGCGCCGAGCCGGCCGCCGCGCAGGAATACCGGCTGATGTTCTGCGACGACATGCGCTTCGGCCAGGAGGCCTCGTACGTCGACCTGCCGCCGGAATTTCTCGAGTTGCCGGTGATCCAGACGACCCAGACGATCAAGCCGTTTCTACGCGACGCGCCCGGCAACTTTATCGTCAAGTACCGCAATCCCGGCTCGCTCGCCGCACGGGTGCGCAAGCTGCTGCGCACACTGCCGATGGCCGGCTGGCCCGCCGCCGATCAGATGGCGCTGCGCCTGCACGTCGCCGAGGCGACCATGCGGCGGCATCTCAAGCAGGAGGGTTATACCTACCAGTCCATCAAGGACGATCTGCGGCGCGACATCGCCATTGCGGAACTGCAGGACAGCCGGCGCAGCATCGCGGAGATCGCCACCCGGGTGGGATTCGCCGAACCAAGCGCGTTCCATCGCGCCTTTCGCAAATGGACCGGCATGCGGCCAACCGATTACCGGCTCGCGCGAGGAGTCGCGGAATAGGAGCAAGGCCAATCACTTTTCAGATAACTTTTCATCGCTCGACGGCGGCCGGCCCACTCTCGCAGGCACCGGCCCGATAACGCGCGTCGCCGCCAGCTTGCCGAACACGAAAGCAGATGCAATCGTGACCGCTCCCACAATCAAAAAGCTCAACTGAATCCCGAGCGCCGCGGCGCCGAACCGCTGCTCGAACAGGCTCGCGAATCCACCGCCGACCGAAATGCCCAGACCGATAGCCAGCATCTGCACCATCGAAAACAGGCTATTGCCGCTGCTGGCATCGTGGCTGGACAGATCTTTTAACGTGACGCTGTTCATTGCCGCGAACTGCATCGAATTGGCGGCGCCGAATGCCGCCAGTAGTGCAAGGTCGACGAGCAATGGCGTATCCGGCGAGATGGCCGCGAATCCGAAGATGGTCGCGCCGACAACCAGCGTGTTGATCTTCAGGAACGACACATAGCCGAAACGGCGGATCAATGGTGCAATCCAGCGCTTCGCCAGCACACCCGCGAACGCCGCCGGCAACATGACGAGACCTGCATGCAACGGTGAATAGCCGAACCCGAGTTGCATCTGCAAGGGCAACAGAAAAGGCACCGCGCTCGTGCCGATCCGGCAGACCAGGTTGCCGATCAGCCCGGTGCGGAAGTTCCGTTCGGCAAACAGATCCAGGCGGAACAGCGGCCTCGCATGCCGTCGCGCGTGCACGACGTAAGCTGACACAGCGGCAGCCGCGCCGAGCCCCGCGATGAGCGTCCATGTCAGATGATTCGTCCCGGCCGTCACATCGATCGCCAGCGAACTCGCGAGCATGGCGAGCGACAGCAATGCACAGCCCCGGTAGTCGAATGGGTGCCGCTCGCCCAGCCGGTCCGACGGCAAATAGCGCAGCGATGCAAGCAACCCAACCGCGCAAATCGGCACGTTGACCAGAAATATCCAGCGCCACGACCACGTCTGCGCGAACCAGCCGCCAAGCGTCGGCCCGACGAGCGGGCCGACCTGGCTCGCGATGGAGATGAACGCCAGCGCGGTGACGTACGCCTCCCCCGGTACGCTGCGCAGCACCGCGAGCCGGCCGACCGGCAGCAGCATCGAGCCGCCGATGCCCTGCACGATGCGCGCGACCACGAGTTGGGACGAGGTCTGCGATCCCGCACAGGCGAGCGAGCCGAGCGCGAACACGAGGATCGCGGCAAAGTACACCGAGCGCGTGCTGTACCGGTCCGACAGCCAACCCGAGAGCGGCGTGAGCATCGCCATCGTCAGCGTGTAGGCAATCACGACCGAGCGCATTGCCAGCGCGTCTTCGCCGAACGCCTGCGCGATCGACGGGAGTGCGGTGTTGACGATCGTGGTGTCCAGCGCCTGCATGAAGAAGCCGGCGGCTACGACCCACAGTAGCCCCGATTGGGAGGAAGTTCGCATCATCGTGGAAAGCCGGGCTCGAAAAGAAAGCGGCAAGGGACGGCCGCACATGTGTCGCGCGGCCGCCCGGCGAGCGCGGTCCGACGCGGTGGCCGGCGCGCATCCTGAGGTTGTCAGCGCTTCACGCCGCCACGGCGTGCGCCCTTACGCCGTACCACTTCGCGCGGTCGATGATGTTGGAGGCCCAGCGATAGTGCGTTGCCGGCTCGCACATCGCGTCGTTGAACTTGAACACGGCGGGCGCGCCTTGCTCCACGATCAGCCGGGCACAGTCCAGATCGTTCGAGCTGACCCGGAACGCATCGTTGATCGGTTTGATCTGCGCCGGATGAATCGCCGTCTTGCCGACGAGTCCATGCGAGATGTCCAGCCTCAACTCTTTCTCGAGCAGCTCGGGCATGGCGATCTGCTCGAAGACAGGGGCGGTCAGCGCGAAACCCTGCGCGCCCATGATGCCGGCAAGCATGGGGATCACGTAGCCCATCGGCGTGTCGTACAGCGTGAACATCCGATGTCGCCGCAAGCCCAGGCAGCCGAGCAGATCGTTCGCGCCGATGCGCAACGCAAGAATGCGCTCGTCGAAACCCGCCTTGAGCGCCTGCCCAAGTTCAGCGGCGGTGCTGGGATTGAACGCCTCCGCGGTCTCCAGCGTCGGCATCACCAGCAGATCCGGGTTGGCGACCGACGACACCCAGTCCACCGTATTCTCGAGGCGAAGCTTCGGAATGACGAAACCGTCGACGTGACGGATCAACAGCCAATCGTTAAGCATCGCCGACATCTCCGCATTGCGCGGTCGAACGAACAACAGCGGTCCCCCCTCGGGACGCCCACCCTGTATGTCAATGCCGGCTAGCAATTCTCCAAGGCCGCGCAGAGCGATTTCAACGTCTGACTCCGCTACCGAATCCTCAAGACAGACGACCAGGGAGCGCAGGTCAGTCACCTTTTTCCTCAGGACGACGTCTAACAGATCCGTTCTGGTTGCGGGCATGTAAAGCGTCGCGCCCAGCGAAAAAGGAGAGCACTTTTTCATCTTTCCACCTCAATTCGATCGGTTCAATGGAAGGTGTCTCCTTTCATGCGTATTTAATATGGTGTTCAATACGATTAACGACGAATCCATACGAATACATTACAATAAACTTTCAGTTTACATTCATCAACCTGACAGATCAGACAGTTGACCCGGATGTATCGAAGCGGGTGGCACGCGACTGCGAACGCCTGTCCGAAACCTTCGCAGACCTGCACTTCGTCGTTTCCGCCAGGCTCGTTCATGCAGGACCTATTAGGCAAAGCTCCTAACACGCTCTAAGCTGTAAGCAGCAGGCCTGCCCTTTTTTCGGCCCGCGCCGCCTGAGTCCGTTTGATGTTCGTGGCGGCGCCCTCGGCCGTCCGCGATGAGAACGTACCGGTTTCTCCCGTTTCGGCAATCCGGCCCGCGCCGCCGGCGTATCCCTGGCGGTGTAGCGGTCCGGTTCCTGCGCGGCCTCACCGCGCTGGGATTCGTGCTGGCGTTCGCCGGCGCCCTCCCCATCGGCATCGAAGCCGCCGCGGCGCCGGGCGGGGTTGTCGTGATTCCCGTCAATGGCGCGATCGGCCCTGCGAGCGCCGACTTCATCGGGCGCAGCCTGCAACGCGCGGCGCAGGACCGGGCGCAACTGGCGGTGCTGCAACTCGATACGCCCGGCGGGCTCGACACGTCGATGCGGCAGATCATCAAGGCGATTCTGGGCTCGCCCGTGCCGGTGGCCGCTTTCGTCGGTCCGAGCGGCGCGCGGGCCGCGAGCGCCGGCACCTATATCGTCTATGCCAGCCACATCGCGGCGATGGCGCCCGGCACCAATCTCGGTGCGGCGACGCCGGTACAGCTCGGCTTGGGCGGGGGTGGCGAGCCGCCGGGACAGGGCGCACCGGGCTTGCCGGATTTGCGTCCAGGCGGACAAGGGGCGGCGGACAGCGCCGGAGCCTCTGCTGCTGCAAGCGCGTCAGTGGCAACAGGCCCATCCCGCGCAGCGGCAACCTCGAACGCGGCTGCCGGCGATGCCAACGCCCCTGCAACCGCGGTGCCTCTCGACAGCCAATCGACCGAACTGCGCAAGCAGGTCCACGACGCGGCCGCCTATATCCGCGGCCTCGCGCAACTGCGCGGCCGCAACGCCGACTGGGCCGAACGCGCGGTGCGGGAAGCCGTGAGCCTGTCGGCCAACGAAGCGCTCACGCAGCATGTCATCGACCTGACCGCGCGCGACGTGCCCGACCTGCTGCACAAGCTCGACGGCCGCACGGTCAATACCGTGGCAGGCGACCAGCGGCTGAACACAGCCAATGCGCCCATCGTCACGCTCGAACCCGACTGGCGCAGCCATTTCCTCGCGGTGATCACCGACCCGAACGTGGCGCTGATTCTCCTGATGATCGGCATGTATGGCCTGTTCTTCGAGTTCGCCAATCCCGGCTTCGTGCTGCCCGGCGTGGTCGGGGCCATCAGCCTGCTGGTCGGCCTGTTTGCGATGCAGATGCTGCCCATCAGCTATGTGGGGCTCAGCCTGATCTTTCTGGGCATTGCCTTCCTGATTGCCGAGGCGTTTCTGCCGACCTTCGGTGCGCTAGGCTTCGGCGGCATCGTTGCGTTCGTGGTCGGCGCGCTGATGCTGATCGATACGGATGTGCCGGGTTACGGCATCCCATTGCCGGTAATCGCCGCCGTCACCGCATTCAGCGCGCTGTTCGTCTTCACCGTGTCTAGCGTCGCGCTGCGCGCCCGGCGCCGGCCGGTCGTGACCGGTTCGGAAGCGCTGATCGGCAGTCTTGGCGTCGTGCTTGGCGAGGGTCTCGTACCGCACGGCATCACAGGCACCGGCGAAGGCTGGGCCCAGGTCCATGGCGAGCGCTGGCAGGTGCGCAGCGCGGCGCCGCTCGCGCCCGGCCACGCGGTACGCGTCACGGCTCGACGTGGGCTCACGCTCACGGTGGTGCCGGCGGAAAAACCATAACAAGGGGAACGCTCATGATTGGATTCACATTCGGCTTCAGCAGCATTCTGATCGTACTGATCGCCATTCTGATTGCTTCGTCGATCCGCATCTTTCGCGAGTACGAACGCGGTGTCGTCTTCATGCTCGGACGCTTCTGGAAGGTCAAGGGGCCGGGCCTCGTGCTGATCATTCCGATCGTCCAGCAGGTGGTGCGGATGGATCTGCGCACCGTCGTATTCGACGTGCCGCCGCAGGACGTGATTACGCGCGACAACGTCTCGGTCAAGGTCAACGCGGTGGTGTATTTCCGCGTCGTCGATCCGGAGCGGGCGGTGATTCAGGTGGCGAAATACTTCGAGGCCACCAGTCAGTTGTCGCAGACCACCCTGCGCGCGGTGCTCGGCAAACACGAACTCGACGAACTGCTGGCCGAGCGCGAACAGCTCAACGCCGATATCCAGAAGGTGCTCGACGCGCAAACCGATGCGTGGGGCATCAAGGTGGCGATCGTCGAAATCAAGCACGTGGATATCAACGAAACGATGATCCGCGCGATTGCCCGCCAGGCGGAAGCCGAACGCGAGCGGCGCGCCAAGGTGATTCACGCGGAAGGCGAATTGCAGGCCTCGCAGCATCTGCTGGAAGCGGCGCAGACGCTGGCGCAGCAACCGCAGGCGATGCAGTTGCGCTACCTGCAGACCCTCACGACGATTGCCGCCGACAAGAACTCGACCATCGTATTTCCGTTGCCGATCGATTTGCTCAGTGCGGTGCTGGACCGGTTCGGCAAGCCGTCAGCATCGTAGGTTGGTCCTGATTGCTCCACAGGAGCCTGTTATGAAAACCCTTTCCCGTATTACCCTGGGGACGCTGCTCGCCGCGTGCTGCGCGGCAACGGCGTTTGCCCAGACCGCTCAAGGGTCGTGCAATCCGTACGCGGCCAAAACCCGCGCCGAAGTCAAGGCGGATCTCGTCCAATGGCGCGCAGCGGGCTACGAACCGCTTGACTGGATCGACTATCCGGACAACGCTCAACGCGCGGGCCGCATCGTCGCGCAACAGCGTGCGGCGACGGGAAGTATGGGCGGCTGCGCGCAGTAGGCGGGTGGCGGCGGGTGGTGCGTCCGGCGCGGCTTTCGCCCCCTCTCGCTTCAGGCGGCTTTCGTGCCTCATGCGCCTCATGCGCCGCCCGGCAACGCGACCGCCATAACGCCGGCAGCCATTGACTGCGCTATCGGCAACGGACTTGCCGCGCCGCCGCGCGCGCCGGCAAGGTATCATCTCGCCCCTTCGATACCGCACGCCGACACCATGCCGATCCGGGTAGACGCCGACGCGCGGAATCCGCGCGGCTACGGCTAAACGCCCCCCGGAAATAAGCCTGTTTACCGCGCGCAACTGTTGCATCGGCTCCACGCCTACCGTCCCGGTACGGTACTTCACCGCCAATCGTGACTACAATCCGCCCGTAGCGCTTTGCGAGCGCCTGCCTCCCTGTGAAGCGGCCGCGCCTTTCGACCACCACAACACACCACGTCACCCCGACCCGAGACTCGCCTCATGGACTTCGTAAAACGATACTTCGGCTTCGACGAAGCTGGCACCAACCTGCGTACTGAACTGCTCGCGGGCCTGACCACCTTCCTGACGATGGCTTACATCATCTTCGTCAATCCGGCCATTCTCGGCGACGCGGGCATCCCCAAAGACGCCGTGTTCGTGGCGACCTGTCTTGTCGCGGCGCTAGGCTCGATGATCATGGGCCTGTACGCCAACTATCCGATTGCCTGCGCGCCGGGCATGGGCCTGAACGCCTACTTCGCCTACACCGTGGTCAAGGGCATGGGCTTCACGTGGCAGGCGGCGCTGGGCGCCGTGTTCATCTCCGGCTGCCTGTTCATGATCGTCACGCTGTTCCGGGTGCGCGAGGTGATCGTCAACGGCATTCCGCATTCCATCCGCATCGCCATTACGGCCGGCATCGGTCTCTTTCTGGCAATCATTTCGCTGAAGACGGCCGGCGTGGTGGTCGGCAATCCGGCAACGCTCGTGACCCTCGGCAATCTGCACGATCCGCACGTGATTCTCGCGGTGATCGGCTTCTTCGCCATCGTCACGCTCGACTTTCTGCGGGTGCGCGGCGCGATCCTGATCGGCATTGTGGGCGTGACGGTGCTGAGCTTTTTCTTCGGCGGCAACCAGTTTCACGGCATCGTCTCGGCGCCGCCGTCCATCGACGCGACGCTGTTTCACCTCGACATTCGCGCCGCCCTCTCGACCGGCGTGCTCAACGTCATCCTGGTGTTCTTCCTCGTCGAGCTGTTCGACGCGACCGGCACCCTGATGGGCGTCGCCAACCGCGCCGGCCTGCTGGTGGAAGGCAAGATGCACCGTCTGAACAAGGCGCTGCTGGCCGACAGCACCGCCATCCTCGCGGGTTCCCTGCTGGGCACCTCGTCGACCACCGCGTACATCGAAAGCGCCTCGGGCGTGCAGGCGGGCGGCCGCACCGGCGTCACCGCCATCACCGTGGCCGTGCTGTTTCTGGCCGCCCTGTTCTTCGCCCCGCTCGCGGGCGTAGTGCCCGGCTACGCGACCGCGCCGGCCCTGCTCTACGTGTCGTGCCTGATGCTGCGCGAAATGGTCGGCCTGCCGTGGGACGACGCCACCGAAGTCGTCCCTGCCGCCCTCACGGCGCTGCTCATGCCGTTCACCTATTCCATCGCCAACGGCGTGGCGTTCGGTTTTATTTCGTACGCCGGACTGAAGCTGCTGACCGGCCGCGCGCGCCAGGTCAAGCTGGTGGTGTGGATCATCGCGGCGATCTTCCTGTTCCGCTACTTCTATCTCGGCGCGGAGTAAGCCGCCTCGCCTCAGCGCCGGCAAGACCGGCCCGCGCTGAGGATTGAATTATCGCCGTTTGCGGTCTGGATCAACATTAGCCGTTCGGCCAGTTCTCGTTTCCGGCGCCGTTGATTATCATCCGACCATTACAACAACAGCCCCACCCGACCACAGGAGTCCACATGTCCTTGCAACGCGGCCCGGATCGCTATTCGCAACCGGCCATTTTCTTTCATTGGGCGATTTTTCTGCTGGTGGCGCTCGCGTATCTGGCCATTGAAGTGCGCGGCCCGAAAGGCACCGAGAGCCGCGCCGTCTGGACCAGCGTGCACTTCTGGGCCGGCACGCTGGTGCTGACGCTGGCTGTCGCGCGCCTTGGCTGGCGTCTATGGACACCGGCGCCGCCCGAGATCGATACCAACCGGCTGCTGGCGTTTCTCGCGCGGCTGGCGCATCTCGCGCTCTACCTGTTTATATTTGCGCAGCCGCTGCTCGGGATTCTGATGGTGAATACCGGTGGCCATCCGGTAACGCTCGCGGGGCTGAACCTGAATCTGACGCTGGTCGGCGCCGACCCGGCCGCACGGCCGCTGCTCAAGACCGCGCATGTGTGGATCGGCAATGCGTTTTATTGGGTGATCGGCCTGCACGCGCTGGCCGCGATCGGCCATCACGTGCTGCTGAAGGATCGCACACTGCGGCGCATGATCTGACGCGGCGAGCGCCGCGCCACCTTTAGTTGCCCTTAACGACTGCGAACGGCGCTTTAGTTGCGCCAGTTCGCTTCGTAGAACCGCACATAGCCGCTGCGCAGAACGAGACATTGCGCGCGGGTTTCCGACAGCAGGCGGCGCGTCGCCGCTTCGATGCGGGTACGATGCTCGGCGAAAGCGCCCACCATGTCTTCGAGACGCGGTGAGGCGGCGCCATAGTGGTCTTCGAGCGCCTCGGCGGTGATCATGCACTCCACCCTTTCACCGTCGACCATTGCCGGGAACGCCAGGGTAAGTTCGCGCCCCGAATATTCAGGGGTTTCGTTCGGGAAAATGATCTGCATGGGATTCGCCTTGGTTTGACGGGTGGATCGCTCGGGGGCCGCGCACGCCTTTTTCGTTGCCTCCCTCCGTGGTCGAGGCGCGGGCTACAAGCAACCGCAAATAGCTGTGCACGCACGCCAGTCACGGTTGATTTCATTCACTTTAGACGAGTTCCGGCGCGCCGCAAGTTTTCTTCTGGATAAGGTGATCTGGCGCAGCCGCGCGCCTCAATCCTGTAAGATGAAATCTTCGGCTGCGCGGCATGCTGCGCTGCGGGATGGCAACAGGCGGGCAACGTACCCCCTGCATCGAAATCCAACCGGAGACGAGCAGTGACCCATCGCCCTGGCACGCCCCCTACGGCGCCTATGGCTGCCCGCCCCTTGACGGGCCAGCCCGACGTGATTGCGCAGGCGCACGCGCGCTCGCTTCAAGTGGGACTGCGCGCCTCAGAGACGCCCGATTTCCACCCGTTGCGCGAACCGGCGCTGCGCGATCTGGTCGGGCGCAATCATTCGCTGTATACGCACGCGCTGCCGGTCATGGAGACGCTGCACGCGCAGATCGTCGATACGCAAAGCATGGTGTTGCTCACCGACGATCACGGCGTGATCCTGCATAGCCTCGGCGACAGCGACTTTATCGAAAAGGCCAACCGCGTCGCGTTATGTCCGGGCGTGTCGTGGGCCGAGGCGGATCGCGGCACCAACGCAATCGGCACGGCGCTGGTCGAGCGTCAACCGACAGTCGTGCACGCCGACGAACACTTCCTGCACGCGAATCGCATCCTCACCTGCTCGTGTGCGCCCATCGCCGATCCCTACGGCCGCGTCATCGGCGCACTCGACGTAAGCGGCGACACGCGCGGTTTCCATAAGCACACGCTGGCGTTGGTGCGGATGTCCGCGCAGATGATCGAGAATCATCTGTTCTCCAACCAGTTTGCCGACGCCGTGCGCATTCATTTCCATGCGCGCGCCGAGTTCATCGGCACCCTGGTTGAAGGGCTGGCGGCGTTTGCGCCTGATGGGACGTTTCTGTCGGCGAACCGCAGCGCGCTGTTCCAGTTGGGGCGGCCACTTGCGGAGCTGCAACGGCAATCGTTCGACGAACTGTTCGGCATGGCGTTTCCCGCCTTGCTGCAGCAGGCGCTCTGCGCGCCGGGCGAATGCATGACGCTGACGCTGCCAAGCGGAGTACGCGTGATCGCCCGCGGCGAATTTGCCGCGCCTCGCCAGTTGTTGCCGGCCGCCGGCCTCGGCGCAGACGCAGGCATCGCCGTCGCAATACGTCCCGCTACACGCGCAGCCGTGCCGGTACCGGTGATGACGCTCGCCGCGCTCGACACCGGCGACGCACAGATGGCCGCCATCCTGCGCCGGGTCGAAAAAGTCCGCGGCCGCGACATTCCCATCCTCGTGCTGGGCAAGACCGGCACCGGCAAGGAGTGGCTCGCGCGCGCGATCCATCACGATTCGCCGCGCCGCACGGCGCCGTTTGTCGCGCTCAACTGCGCATCGCTGCCCGACACGCTGATCGAAGCCGAGCTGTTCGGCTATGAGGACGGCGCGTTTACCGGCGCGAAGAAGCGCGGCAGCGTCGGCAAGATCGTGCAGGCCGACGGCGGCACGCTGTTTCTCGACGAAATCGGCGATATGCCGCTGGCCCAGCAGGTGCGGCTGATGCGGGTGCTGCAGGAGCGCACGGTGACGCCGCTCGGCAGCACGCGGGCGATTGCGGTCGATCTGCGGATCGTCTGCGCGACCCACCGCGATCTGCGCGCCATGATCGAAGCCGGCACATTCCGCGAAGACCTGTACTACCGTATCAACGGACTCGTCGTGACCTTGCCTGAGCTCGGCGAGCGCACGGATCTGCCGGAACTGGTCTCCTACATCCTCGAATCGCAGCGCGAGGGAGAACGGGTGCCTGTGCGCGTCTCCGCGACCGTACTCGAGCGTTTCAGGCGTTGCCGCTGGCCGGGCAATCTGCGGCAACTCGCGAACGTCCTGCGCACAGCCGGCATCATGGCCGAGGGCGCGCAGCAGATCGAAGTCGAGCATCTGCCCGACGATTTCCTGCACGACTGCGACGCCATGGACGGCGCGACCGGCACTCAGCAGGCGAACCGCTCTCAGCAAGCAAACCCCGGAGACACGCTCGCCTCACCGGCACACTCGTCGGCGCAAGGAAACAGCGTGGCCGGCCAGCATGACCACGAAACCGCTCCGCACACACAAGCTTCGCCGGCACGCATGGAAGACTGGCAAACCACGCTGATCGCGCAGACGCTCTCGCGCCATGGCGGCAACGTCTCGGCCGCCGCGCGCGAACTCGGCCTTGCGCGCAATACCGTGTACCGGTATCTGCGTCGCGGCCAGACGCATTGACGCGAGCGCCGGCGGGATCGATAGCATCGTTGGCCCTGTTAGCGCAATTAGAAGCATTGGCATTCGCAGTCAAACTGCGTCGTGGGGACTTCGCCATCCGATACGCCGCGCCGGGTTAAGCTTCGACGCTGACCCCGCGCGCATCTGTCATCCATGGCCTCCCAACACGAACTCAAACGCTACCGCACCAACCTCGCCGACGAACTCGACAGCGCCGCGCTGTACGAAACGCTCGCGCATGTCGAGAAAGATACGGCGCGCCGCGACGTGTTTCAGCAGCTCGCCGATTCGGAGCGCGAACACGCTCAGGTATGGCTTGACAAGCTGCACGCCAACGGCATCGAAGCACGGCTGCCGCGGCGTAGCGTGAAAACTCATCTGATGCGCGCACTCGTGCATACCTTCGGCCCATCGTTCGTACTGCCGGCGATCGCCGCCATCGAAAACGCCGACCGCAACAAGTACGCGAACCAGCCGGACGCCGCGCGTCTTTCCGCCGAAGAGCAGCATCACGCGGACGTGGTGCAGGCGGTCGTCGACGCGGCCCGAAACGGCGCCTCCAACGCCGAATCGAAAGGCGCGCAGATCGCCAACGCGGAGTCGTGGCACAAGGGCGTGCGGTCCGGCAACGATTTGCGCGCGGCGGTACTCGGCGCGAACGACGGCCTCGTGTCGAACTTCTGCCTGATCATGGGCGTCGCCGGCGCGGGCACCGGCAACAAGGCGATCCTCCTGACCGGGTTTGCCGGCCTGATTGCGGGGGCGTGCTCGATGGCGCTCGGCGAATGGCTCTCGGTGACGAACGCGCGCGAACTGGCCCGCACGCAGATCGCCAAGGAAGCCGACGAGATCGAACATACGCCCGACGCCGAACGCCACGAACTGGCGCTGATCTATCAGGCGAAGGGGATCGAAGCGGGCGAAGCGCGCCGCATCGCCAGCCAGATCATGCGCGACAAGGACAAGGCGCTGGATACGCTGACGCGCGAGGAACTCGGGATCGATCCGGCCGAACTCGGCGGCAATCCGTGGTCGGCGGCGGGGGTTTCGTTCTGTCTGTTTTCTCTGGGCGCGATTTTTCCGGTGCTGCCGTTCCTGTGGGCCCATGGCCTGCAGGCGATCCTGCAATGTGTCGCCTTGAGCGGCGCCGGGCTGGCGGCGGTGGGTGTGTTCACCTCGCTATTCAATGGCCGCGGGGCGCTCTTCTCGGCATTCCGGCAGATCGTGATCGGCCTGATTGCGGCGGCGTTTACGTTCGGCGTTGGGCGGCTGCTCGGGGTGTCGATTTCATGACGCCGCCGCGGCGGCGCGCGCCGGCACGACGAGTCTGCGGTATCGTGGCGGGCTGACTCCCGTTTGAAGCCATGTCCGACACCAAGCCCCCCTTCTCGGTGCGCGTCGAGCCGCTCGGACGCACGTTCGAAGCCCCCGACTCGCTGACCGTGCTCGAAGCCGCCGGCTTCGCCAATCTACGTCTGCCGCGTTCGTGCCGCAACGGGACGTGCCGCACATGTCTGTGCCGGTTGGTCAGCGGGACGGTGTCGTACACCATCGAGTGGCCAGGCGTGTCGCGGGAGGAGAAAGCGGAGGGGTTTATCCTGCCCTGCGTGGCGGTGGCCGCGTCGGATCTGGTGATCGAGGTGCCCGATGCCGCGGAGATTGGTCCACCTGCTTAAAGCTCGCCGTGATCAAACAGCACGCGGCCGTCGCCTGAGACGCTCGCCCAGGCACCGCACACAAAAAACCCCCAGTCGCCTGTTCAGGCAACCGGGGCAACTCTCTCACGCGCAGCGGACTTCCAGCACGCAACGCTAATTTAGCGGCTTCTGCTCTTCAGATTAACCGCCCCCGCTGCAAGAGTCCTTTCCTGAGCATTCGCCTCAGACCTTGATCCGGGTCACGATGTCACCCGCCTGCCGGTGCTCTTGACGCCGCCCGTTCGAACGCTTTTCCCCAGCCGCAGGATGATGGTGGCGACGGCGCTCTCGACCCGGCAACGCGAAGTCTCGATGACCAGATCCGGGTTGACCGGCACCTCGTAGGGCGACGACACGCCGGTAAACTGCGCGATCTTGCCGATCCGCGCCTGCGCATACATGCCCTTCGGATCGCGCTGCGAACACAGATCCGCCGACGCCGAAATAAAGGTTTCCAGAAACCCGTCGCCTACAATCGCGCGGGCCATCTCGCGCTGGATCGCAAGCGGCGAGATCGTGGCGACCACCACCACATGTCCGGTCTGCTGGAACAGTCTGGCGACATGAGCGATCCGGCGCACGTTTTCGATGCGGTCCGCATCCGAAAACCCCAGATCCGAACACAGCCCCTCGCGCAGGGTGTCGCCGTCGAGCACCACCACTTTCGCTCCCTCGCTCTGCATGGCGGCGTGCAGCGCCTGAGCGATGGTGCTCTTGCCGGCGCCTGGCAAGCCCGTCATCCAGACAACCGGTGGCAGGTCGGCAGTCGTCAATCCGTCGTTTGCGTCCATGGAATCGCGTCCAGTCTGTTTCGGTCCAACTTTAACGTTTGCGCTTCCATTTTCCGTCGCTGAAAAAAAAGTCATCCTTTACGGAAAATTTCAAACAGCCCTTCTGGAAGACGCGCCAAGCCGGCCCGAACTGAATGGGCAATAGAAAGCAGACTAGTTCATTCACACAAGCTGAACACTGTGTTGTCTTTTGGGGTGATTTTCTAATCCGGACAACGGACTACACTCACAGCACTTCATCATCGCGAATGCCATCATGCTGCTCGCATTTTTTATCCTGTCACCGCTCGGCATACTCGCGCTGATCGGATTCGCGCGCCGCGTGCATCCCATCACCGGTCAGATCACCGGCGGCGAGTAAAAACGTAAAAGCGGTTGCGTTCAGGTCCGGCAGGGAAAATCCGCCGGGGACTTACCGGCGCGCCCCGAGTGCGCGTTCGATTTTCTGATCGGTCTTGTACTGGCTCAGCGCGTACACCGACCAGATTGCCGCCGGAATCCAGCCAATCAGCGTGATCTGCAAAATCAGGCAGATAATCCCCGCGAACGGACGGCCGATCGTAAAGAACTGGAGCCACGGCAGGATGATGGCAAGCAACAGGCGCATGCAGATGTCCTCATGAGATCCGGCTGACCCGCCCACGCGTGGCGCCGGGATCAGTTGATTGGAGCGAAGCGCGGTACCTTGCCGCCTTCAAGTTCGACCAGCTCGAAAAATACCGAAGCCGGACGTGTCCAGATCGTACCATTCGCGGCCCGATAGACAATCATCGTGACGCTCGGATCCGACTCGAGCGTCGCCTCGCAGATCAGTTCGTAGATGCCGCCTTTGTAATGCTGATAGCGCACGGTCGCGCTCCTTTGGATCACGGTTGAGGGAAATACAGCGCGGGAAAAACGCGCATCGTACGCGAGCCGCGCCGCATCCGCGAGAGAGGCGGTCTTGCATGCACCTGTGGACTAGCGGACACGCGTGCATTTTTGTTCGCTTGGCGGGCAGAATTTTTTCGTGCGATAAAAGAAGAACCTATTCCACGGAGCAACAGATGGCCACGCTAGAAGCGTTTCGCGCCGTGCTTGACGATGAAGGCACGCCCGAAATCATCCGCAATCACATCATCGATTCACTGCAATACACGCTGCGCAATCACGGCCAGATTTTTACCTCGAAGGAAGTCGAATGGCTCGCGGTCTGGGACGACGCGCGCATTCCGCTTGCCGCCTCGCGCGAACTGAAGAAACGCGTCGCGGAAACGACCCGCTAACCCGAAACCTCCACCCGGGCCCGCCAGCCTCTCGCTGGGGCCCGTCCCACAAGGCGTTCGCTGTGCCCGGCACGGGCGGCGGCGCCCTTTTCGGCAACGTTTTTCCGCCCGCCGGCGTCCGCCCGGCAGTTTTTGCTATCCAACCTGGCCCATTTAGTGCATCATATTGAAATAGCTGTATTCCGCCGCATCTGCAGTATCAGCAGCAGCATTTAGCATCTCCGCACCACCCCCGACAGTTCGACCGCCGCCCGTCGGCGATCCCGTCACTCCGGCAATGCGCAGCACGCATTCGCCGTCGCGAGTTGTGCAGTTTTTCATGCGCCTGATGTCTGCGCGACATTAGCGCGTTTCTTCTCCATCGAATCCGCGATTTTGCGCGGCTGCGCTCAAGCCCCCTGCCATCGGGCCTGTGCCACTCATTTTCCATGGCGGCGCGCCCCAAGGCGCAGCGCTGCCGGGCCTGTTGTGCCGCGCGTAACACGCGTGACACGCCAGCCACGTATTACAGGACAAGGACTTAATGAATTCAGTTGTCAAGACCTACAAGGGCTACGAAATCCATCCGCTCGTGTACCCGCGCCGCCCCGCTGACGGCACGACCAGCCGCAATCCGGACGCAGGCTACGACGCCTCGGTGCGCATCTGCCGCGTCGGCGCCAATCCGGCAGCCGACGGCCGGGTGTTCCGCCTGCCGTATCTGTGGCCGTTCGAAGGCACGGGCAAGGCCCGCATCGCGTGCATGGCGCACGCCGAACAGTTGATCGACGGCCGCGTAGACGGCCAGTCGGTCGCCGATCTTTGATCGGCAGCTCCACCTTCGCCGCGCGCGCCCTGAGCGCTGCGCCGCGCCATTCTTCGCGGGTGCGCCGCCCGGCTGCCCGCGCTACCGCATCACAAGCTTTGCCGTTAAGCAAAGCGCCCTTACCCCATCGACCAGGAGTTATGCATGGCGAAAGAAGAACTGCTTGAACTTGACGGTATTGTCGACGAAGTACTTCCGGATAGCCGTTACCGCGTGACGCTCGACAACGGCGTCGTGGTTGGCGCTTATGCGTCCGGACGCATGCGCAAGAATCACATTCGTATTCTCGCGGGCGACCGCGTGACGCTCGAGCTGTCGGTCTACGATCTGACCAAAGGACGGATCAACTTCCGTCACAAGGACGAACGCGCCTCCGGTGGCGGCGGCGCCCGCAATACGCAGTTCCGTCGTCGTTAAAAGCGGCGGCACGTTTGCCGTCGCGTTGACGGCCCGCTTACGGCCCTACCGCTAGCGGAGCTTTTCGCGCGCCTTCTCCGGCTTGAGCAATGCCAGAGCGGCGCGCAGCGGGGTCGCATCGCCGCCGAGCTGTTCGCTGGCTTCAATTGCGGTCTCCAGCATCGGCTGACGCATCCGCAGCATCAATGCTTCGTCGACACGCGAACGCGGCCCAGCCAGCGTGAACGTGCCGGCAAGCGGTTGTGCCGCCGAAAACACCGGCGCCGAAATGCCCGCCGTTTCCGCATCCCGCTCCCCCACCGACATGTAATAGCCGTCGTGGCGGATTCGTTCGCACAACTCTCCCCGCCCGTCGCCGAACGCGCTCAGCACGCGTCCACCCGAGCCTTTGTCCATTGGCAGGACGTCGCCTTCGCGGACGTGATCGCGGATCGCATGCGTCGAATCGACCCGATGCAAACAGACCCGCAGGTCCTTCTGCCGCACGTAGAACGACACGCTTTCGCCGCTGGCGTCGCGCAGACGGCGCATCAACGGCAGGACGACATCCCCGAGTTGCAGGCTGCGCTGGTATAGCGCGCCGAGTTGCAGCGTGGCCGGGCCGACGAAGTAAAGACCGTCGTCCGAGCGCAGCAGCATGCGGTGATGCGCGAGCGACGCGATCAACCGCAGGATCGTGCTTTTGTAGAGCCCGGTACGGGCGGCCAGTTCGGCGAGCGACACCCCTTTGTCGTCCGGGCGAAAGGCGAACAGGATGGCAAAGGCGCGATCGAGCGCGGCGACGCCATCGGGGGCGCTCGACGGCCCCGAGACGGCTTGCGCATCGTCAGCGGAGGCGGGACTGGAGGCGCTGGAAGAACGGGAAGAGGCCATTAGTGCTGTGTTATGCCTGACAGAACATCATTTTACCCGCCCAGGCCCGGCGTATTCCACTGCGTCGTCAAGACCGACCCGCTGCTCGAATCCGTGATGAACAAGGTGCTGTGGTGCGCGCCGCCAAACGTCACGTTGGTGATCGTGCGGCCCGCGCACGATTCGATCCTGGCGATGCCCTCGCCATGCGGATTGAGCACGAACACCGCGCCGAGCGACGCATGCGCCACAAACAGATTGCCGTCGCGGTCCATCGTCAGGCCGTCCGGCCCGCTCACGCCATAGAACTGCGCGAAGCGGCCCACTTTGCTGGTGCTGCCGTCCGCCAGCAGCGGCAGGCGCCACACCGAGTTATCGCGCGTCATGGCGACAAACAGGACCTTTTCGTCGGGACTCAGCACCAGTCCGTTCGGGCTTGGGCCATTCGAAATCAGACAGTCGAGGCGGCCATCGGGACGCAGCCGGTAGACGCGCCCAGTGGGATCGTGCAAGCCCGTCTGGCCTTGATCGGTAAAGTAGAGATCGCCGTTGCTCGCGACGATCAGATCGTTCGGCCCTTTGAAGCGTTCGCTGTTGCGCCGTGCGATCACCGGCGTAATGGCCCCACTGGCGGGATCGAGCGCGAGAATGCCGTTCTTGTAGTCCGCAATCAGCACGCGGCCGTCGGGATGCCATGCCAGTCCGTTCGGCTCGCCGTCGTATTCGGCCACCACGCTCCATTCGAGCGCCGGCGAAATCCGCATGATCCGTCCGTGCGGAATATCGACGATATACAGATTGCTCTCGCGGTCGAAACACGGACCTTCGATAAACGAATCCACCACCGCCCCGCCCTTGTTGGCGCGCGACCACTCCGTCACCTCGTGACGGCGCAGCGTCTGCGGCATGGCTGTATGAACCGCGGTCCCGACGACGGGTGGAGTTGGATTCCAGTTCATTGCCCTTCCTCCTCGACATGCCGCGTGGCATGCCCCGTATAGCGATACGGCATCTGCCGGGGCATGGGCCCCTTGTTGCGCTCGCCGCGCCCGCGCTGCTCCCACGCATGCGACAGAATGCCGACCGCGCGTGACAGGCAGAAGACGCCGCGCGCCAGTTCCGGCGCGAAGCCGAGTTCGGCGTAGATCACGGCGGTGGCGCCGTCGATGTTCATCGGAATCGGCTTCGATTTGCGCCCTTTGAGCAGGGCTTCGATGGCGCGTGCAATCGCGGCGTATCGGCCGGAGACCACACCTTCGGCGGCGGCTTCGTCGACCATCGCCAGCAGGCGGCCCGCGCGCGGATCCACGGGATGGAACCGATGTCCGAAGCCCGGCAGATATTTGCCATGCGCGACGATAAAGGCGTCGATGGACGACTCGACCGCTGCTTCCAGCGATGCCCCGTCCGCCTGCGCCCGTTCGACGATGTGAAACAGCTCGACGGTCTGCTGCCCGGCGCCGCCGTGGACATCGTCGAGCGTATTCAACGCCGAAGCCATCGCGCCGTTCAGCGGCAAGCCGCAACTCACGGCCATGCGCGAAATCGCGATCGAAGGCGCATGCGGACCGTGATCCACCGACGCCACCAGCGCCGCCTCGAGCAGACGCGCTTCTCCCGCGCCCGGCAATTCGCCGCGCAGCATCAGCCAGATCATCTGCGGAAAGCTGATCGCGCCGATCAGCTCCTGAATCGGATAGCCGCGCACCTGGATCGAGCCCGGGTGAATGTCGATGATCGACGTGCTCCAGTAATCGGCGGCGAGGGCGGCGGGATCGATAGGTGTACTGTTCATGGCGGTCATTTCAACGGTTGATATCTTCGAGTGCGAGACCTTTGGTGGCCGGTCCCATGATGCCGATCAGCAGCATCACAAACACCATGCAACTGCTGATCATGACGAACACGCCGTTCGCGCCGAAATCGCGCAGAAAGAACGCAACCAGGAAGCCCGAGAAAATCGCGCTCAGACGGCTCCATGAGTAGACGAAGCCAATTGCCCGTGCGCGGATCTCGGTGGGGTACAACTCCGACTGATAGGTCTGAAACGAGTACGTCATGATGGTCAGCGCGAGGTTCATGCAGAAGCCGAATACGATCAGACCGAACGATCCGGTTTGCTGCGCAAAGGCCAGCCCGAATACGGCGATCGCACCCGACGCGCCCACCAGGCTCCACTTGCGTTCGATCTTGTCGGCGAAGTAGAAAAACAACGCCGGCCCGAGCGGCAGCGCAATCGACATCAGAAACGAGTATTGCAGACTGTGAACCAGATTGATGCCCTTGCTGGTGAGCAGCGAAGGAATCCAGTTGCTGAAGCCGTAAAAGCCGATTACAGAAACCGCGTTATAGACCGACATCATGATCGTGCGCTTCAGATACGGCGCCCTCAGGATGTCGCGAAAGCGTCGCTCGACAGTTGGCGCGCTGTGCGTATGCGGCACGGGCGACGGCAACGGCTGTCCGTATTGACGTTCGACGACGCGCTCGATGTCCTGCGTGACCCGCGCCGCTTCATCGAGGCGCCCACGCGTCACGAGCCAGCGCGGGCTTTCGGGGATACCGAGCCGGATCACCCATACAATCGCCGCACCGGCCGCGCTTGCGAGTACCACCCAGCGCCAGCCGTCGAGACCGAACGGTTGCTGCGGCACCAGCCACCATGACATCAGCGCCACCACCGGCACCGCGCAATACGGCACGATCTGCGTGATGGCAAACGCTCGGCCACGCAGATCCTTCGGCATCAGTTCGGCCACATAGGTGTTGATGGTCACCATCTCGACGCCGAGTCCGATCCCCGCGAGCAGGCGGAACACATTCACGCCAAGCGCGCTTTGCTGAAACGCCATCAGAATGCTCGCGAGCGTATAGGCCAGCAAGGCCACCACGAAGATGCGGCGGCGACCGTAACGGTCGGCGAGAAAGCCGAGTCCCATGGTGCCGATAAAGAGGCCGAGAAACGTCGCGGCGACAAAGGCCGCGATACTGTTCATGGCAAAGATCGAGGTGGACGTCTTGACGAACAGACCGCTCACGATCAGCCCCGGCGCGATATAGCCGGTCATAAACAGGTCGTAGAATTCGAAACAGCCGCCCAGCGACAGCAGAAACACGATCTTCCAGATATGCCGCGTGGCGGGCAGGCGGTCCAGGCGCGCGACAATGCCGCGCGCCTGGGACTCCTGATCGGCGTTGTGCTCTACCGCGTTCGCCAATCCGGCGCGCGCCACGGCATTCGATGCTTGTCTCATGGTCTCCTCCAATCAGATCTCTTCGCGGTGCGACGTCAGATAGCGCCGTCTTCTCTTAAGCGCGCAATCGCGCCGGCATCAAAACCGAGACGCTGCAAATGCGCATCCGTATGTTCGGACAGATGCGGCGCGCGCGAGACGGGTGCGCCGCTCGACAACTCGCCATGACCATCGGCAAAGCGAAAGCCCGCGCGGGTCACCCGCTGCACGGTGTCGCCGTCCTGCAGTTCATGTACGAAACCGCGGCCGGCCAGTTGCGGCTGGCCAATCGCCTCCGGCACGCTCAGAACGAGCCCAGCCGGCACGCCCGCCGCGGTCATGCGCTGCTCCCAGTTGCCGGCGGTGTCGAGGGCGAGCGCGACTTCGATCTCCTGCTTCAACTCCGCGCGATAACGCTTGCGTGTATTGCGCTCGCTAAAGCGCGCATCGTGCGGCAGATCGGGGCGGCCGATCAGTTCGCACAACGCAACAAACTGTTTGGTCTCGTTGGCGGCGATATTCAGCATGCCGTCGCCGCAGACGAAGGTTCCGGACGGGGCCGCTGTGAAGTTTTCGTTACCCATTGGTGTGGGGGTCACGCCGGCGTTCAGATAATTGGACACGACCCAGCCCATGCTGGAGAGCGTCGCCTCAAGCATCGAGACATCGATGATCCTGCCCTCGCCGGTGCGTTGCGCGGCCAGCACCGCGGCGCAGATCGCCAGCGCGGCGTTCATGCCGCCCACCGTATCCGAGACCGGATAGCCGACGCGCAGCGGTGCGCTTTCGGCGTCGCCCGTGACGCTCATCGCGCCCGACATGCCCTGGATGATCTGATCGTAAGCCGGACGGTGGGCCAGCGGACCGTCGTTGCCGAACCCGGAAATGGCGCAGTAGACAAGACGCGGATTCAGTTCGAGCAACGATTTCGCGCCCAGACCCAGCCGGTCCATGACGCCCGGGCGGAAGTTTTCGACCAGCACGTCCGCGTCGGCCACGAGCTTGCGCAGGATGTCCTTGCCGGCCTCGTGCTTGAGGTTGAGCGTCATCGACTCCTTGCCCGCGTTCACGGCCACGAACGACGCCCCCATATTGCGCGCCGAGGCTTGCGGGTCCGCGCCCAGACGCCGGGCCAGGTCGCCGCCGGTAGGGTTCTCGATCTTGAGGACAGCGGCGCCGAGCAGCGCAAGCTGGTAGGTGCAGAACGGACCGGACAGCACATTGGACAGATCCAGCACACGGATGCCGGAAAGCGGAAGGGAAATCATGACGAGCCTTTTTGAGTCCTTTGAATGTCGTTCTATCTGACAGAATGACGTTCTATAATTCGATGAGGCGGATCGTAGTCCTCGTGGTCACGGAGTGGGAATAGGGGTTACCCCCGAGTGGATAAAGGCGTAGGGGATGAATACGTCGCCGCCGGCGCGTGGCAAAGAGCGCCTGAATATCTACCAGAAGATCGACCACGATATCAACCACAAACCGTCTATGTATTTGTAATAAAAGGATTTTTTGTGCTATAATTTTTTTGTAAGATCTACCACGAGATCCGCCAAGAAAGTTGCCATGGATAGCATTGAATCAAAATATCCGTACCACGCGGTCCATCAGATGCATCCACTGCTTCCCTCGGACCCGAAACTCAATAGCTTGCGCCCGGTGGCCGCCGAGGTAATCGGGCAAGCCAAAGATCTGGCCGCTCATGGAATGCCGCATCTGCGCGATTTATTGCGTGAAGCGCTACGTCCCATGAATTCGTACTACACCAACAAAATAGAAGGCCAGCATACTGAGCCTCTACTGATCGAGCAGGCACTCCAGAAGGATTTTTCCAGCAAGCCCGCGGAAGCACGCAAGCAACGCATCGCGGTGGCTCATATCGCTACGGAAAGGTGGGGAGAGGAAACATTCCCGGCCTGGGACTCCACTACGCTCTTCGAGGGCAAGGTCCCTCAAGCCATTCATCGCCATCTGCATGATCAACTGTCGCCGGACGACCTCGTGCAGATGGACGACGACGGCAATGAGGAGAAAATTACGCCGGGAGTGTGGCGAGACAGAGGCGTCAAGGTCGGCACGCATATCCCTCCCGATCCGGCCACCGTGGCGAACTTTGTCGAAGAGTGGCATCGGGCATACCGTTATGCCCGGGCGGGGGAAACCGCCGTGATCGCCTTGATGGCGGCACACCATAGGCTGGCATGGATTCACCCGTTTTTGGACGGCAATGGCCGTACTGCACGGTTGCATACGCATATCGGACTGTCGGCGCTGGGTCTGACGCAAGGACTCTGGTCGCCAATGCGAGGCCTTGCGCGCGAACACACGGCTTACTATGAACATCTGGCGGCGGCCGACGCACGCCGCAAAGGCGACTACGATGGCAGAGGTGTATTGAGCGAAGGCGGTCTGGTGAAATTCATCTCCTTTGCCATGAATATCTGCCTCGATCAAATCAGGTTTATGGACGGCATGTTGCAGATGCAGGCATTCGAAGCCCGGCTGGCGCAGATGCTCGCGGCCGAAGCAACCAAAGAAGACTACCGATACCTTAGAACCGAAGCGGCACAGCCGCTTGCTTATCTCGGAACCGTGAAGTCAATGGACCGGGCGAGATTCAAAGGGATGATGGGCCTGCCCACGCGAACGGCCGATCGTGCCCTCGCGGATCTGTTCAAGCTGGGCATTGTCCGCTCGAGAACGCCCAAAGGGCCGGTCGAACTCGCGCTGCCGATCAGGCTGTTCCGCTATCTTTTCCCACGACTCTGGCCGGAAGCGGAGTCGAATACCGCCTGACACCCGCACGCAGTGCGTCGTATCGCGACCAGCTCCGCGATACGACGCATGCCGAACACGCGCCAGTTCAGTGCGCATCACGTACCTCGCACCGTCATCGTGCACGCCCCCCGCTCCTCCACTCCGCTCAGGCAATCCTCCCCGCCCATCCCCACAGATGGCATACCGCTTGCTTAAACCTCACGGTCCTCCGCAAAGGCGCGGTAGGACATGAGTGGAAACCGCACGGCGTACGGCGCAAGGCCACCGTCACCGGCTCCACCAGGCACAACAGCGTCTTCCCCGGCCCCTTCTTTACCAGCCAGAAAGACGCCGCTTCGTATTTGAAGTCGGGCAATGACGTTCGACGTTCATCGCATCCGGTCCCCATCAGACCGGATGGCGATTCGACGACGGAACCTTCATGAACCGCAGCACCAGGCCTCATAGCCACTCCCCTCCACGGCGTCCCGCACGGCTGTCGTCCAACAAGCGCAGCCGCGCCGCGCCAGGCTGCAGCCCTCGCCAGCCGGAACCGCGCAAAACTGCTAAAACCCAAGCTGAATCCTTGATGTCGCTGACCCGATTCGAACCATGCTGCGTGTATTACTCGTAACCGATACCGACAAGCCGATTGGCGATCTGCGCGATGCCCTCGCGCGGCTCGGCTACGACATGCTGGCCGGCACGACAACCTCGCAGGCGTTGCATCGGCGGGTCGAAAGCGAGCGGCCGGACGTGATCATCATCGACACGGAATCGCCATCGCGCGACACGCTCGAACAACTGGCGGTCATGAAGGCGACCGCGCCGCGCCCCGTGCTGATGTTCAGCAACGATGCCAACCAGCAACTGATTCGCGATGCCGTGAGCGCCGGTGTCACGGCCTATCTCGTCGAAGGCCTGGCCACCGAGAAGCTCGCACCAATTCTCGAAGTGGCGCTCGCCCGCTTCGCACAGGAAAGCCAGTTGCGCGAGCGGCTCGCCGAAGTCGAAAACGAACTGGCCGAGCGCAAGCTGATCGACCGCGCCAAACGTCTCCTGATGGATCAGCAAAAATTGGCCGAACACGCCGCTTATGCGAGCCTGCGCAAGCGTGCAATGAACCAGGGCGTCAAGCTCGCCGAGATCGCGCGCCAGATCGTCGAGGCTGCGGACCTGCCCAAATGAAGCGTGGCTCATGAACCAACCTGCTCCCCTTACCCCACCCTCCGCGCCCATGCGGCTCGAGAAGACGCATCTGCGGCTCGGTTTTGTGTCGCTTGCCGACGCGGCGCCACTCGTGGCCGCGAAGCTGCTCGAGTTCGGGCATGCCCACGGCCTGACACTCGAGCTCTCGCGTCAACCTTCATGGGCCGCGCTGCGCGACAAACTGCTAGCCGGCGAACTGGATGCCGCTCATGCGCTATACGGCCTGCCCTATGGCGTACAGCTAGGCCTCGGCGGTCCGCAAACGGATATGGCCGTCCTGATGGTGCTCAACCGCAACGGCCAGGCCATCACGCTATCGAACCGTCTTGCCGACGCTCTGGCCGAACAGCGCACGCTGCCGCAAGCCCTCGCCACACTCGGCCGCAAGCCGGTCTTCGCGCAGACCTTCCCGACCGGCACGCATGCCATGTGGCTGTACTACTGGCTCGCTTCGCAAGGCGTGCATCCGTTGCGCGACATCGAAAGCGTGGTGATACCGCCACCGCAGATGGTGCCCGCGCTTGCAGAAGACCGGCTGGACGGACTCTGCGTAGGCGAACCGTGGAATGCCGCCGCCGAAGCGCGCGGCGTCGGCCGCACGATTGCCTACAGCAGCGAAATATGGCCCGATCATCCGGAGAAAGTGCTCGCCTGCCGGCGCGATTTTGCGAGCCGGCACCCCAATACAGCGCGGGCACTGGTCCAAACGCTGCTCGAAGCCTGCCGCTGGCTGGATGGTCCTGGACATCGCAACGAAATTGCACGCTGGCTGGTGCGGCCGGAATTTATCGGCATCGATGAAGCGTTGATCGCGCGACGGCTTACGCGCGACAGCGTGTCGCCGGAGTCCAACAGGTTGCCCGTGCGCTTCTTCGAAGACGGCACGGTCAACTATCCGCGCGCGGCCGACGGCGTCTGGTTTCTGACGCAATACGAGCGTTGGGGAATGATCGCGCGCCGCGACGACTATCGGGAGATCGCGGCAGCCATCAATCAAACGCAGTTGTATCGTGAAGCGGCGCACAGTATCGGCATTGCGATTCCGGCTGAGACCGCCTCGCAGGTTCTGATAGACGGCCGCGTGTGGGACGGCAGCGATCCGCAGGAGTATGCGAACGGATTCGAGATCCGCGCATGATCAGGGCAATCGCGCCGCATGATAGAGGACGGATCGCAGATAACTACGCAGCAAAAAAGCACGGGGCGCGTGCCGAACCCGCCGGCCCAACACACGCCCCGCTACATGGAGACTTCGTTGCAGCTCAGTGCGCGGCGATATACGACTTCACGGCCGGCAAGCCCGGCTTTCCGTCGATTGTCGTCACGCCCGCCAGCCACTGATCCAGCACCTGCGGATTCGCCTTGAGCCAGCTCAGCGCGGCCTGATTCGCGTCGGTCTTGTTCATGATCGGCACCATCACATGGTTTTCGATGGCCGTGGTGAACTGCAGATTCGACACCAGCTTCGCCGCATTCGGGCAGCGCGCGGCGTAGTCCGGCGGCGTCGCCGTGAACACCTTCGCTTCGCCGTAGTTCGGCCCGAACACATCGTCGCCGCCGGCCAGATAATCGATCTTCATCTGCACATTCATCGGATGCGGTTCCCAGCCGAGGAACACGATCCATTGCTTCTCGCGAATCGCCCGGTTCACTTCGACCAGCATGCCCGCTTCGCTCGATTCGACCAGCTTGAATTTGCCGAGGCCGAACTGATTGCCGTCGATCATCTTCTTGATCAGCGCATTGCCGTCGTTACCCGGTTCGATCCCGTAGACCTTGCCGTCGAGCTTGTCGGCGTACTTCTGGATATCGTTGAAGTTCTTCAGGCCGCCGTTATACACATAGTCCGGCACTGCCAGCGTGTATTTCGCGCCGGTCAGGTTCGGCGTCGCCAGTACCTTGATCGTGCCCGCCTTGACGAACGGCGTGATGATCGGGTCCATGGTGGGCGCCCAATAGCCGAGGAACACATCGATCTGCTTGCTCTTGATCCCGGCAAACGTAATCGGCACCGAGGCGATGGTTTTGGTCGGGTGATACCCCAGACCTTCGAATACCGTCGAGGCAAGACCGGTGGTCGCCGCGATATCGGTCCAGCCCACGTCGGCGAAACGCACGTCGCGGCATACGGCCGGATCGGCCGCATGGGCCATTGCACTTGCCAGCCCCAGTACGCAGGCTGCGGCCATCAGCTTTCTATTCATCTTCTTTCTCTCCACGCTTGTTGTTGACTTGCTTGCTGTTGATTTAATTGGGTTGGCGACGCTCGACGCTCGGCGCATGGCCGAATTGCGCCCGGTATGCCTTGCTGAAATGACAGGGCGAGTGAAATCCGCACACGGTCGTGACGCGTGCGATCGAGGCATCGGTCGTGCGCAACAGATCGCGGGCGCGGCGCAGACGCAACGTCAGGTAGTAATGCGTCGGCGACACGCTCAGATAGACCTTGAACATGCGCTGCAGATGGCGCTGCGAAAGCTGCACGAGACGCGCCAGTTCCTCGAGCGAGAGCGGCTCTTCGATATTCGCTTCCATCAACCGCACCACTTCGATCAGTTCGGCACGGGAAAAACCCACCCGTGCGTCGACCGGAATCGGCTGCGGGTCGCTCGCGCTCCGAATGCGTTCGAGAATAAATTGTTCGGATACCTGAGCAGCGAGACTTTGTCCGAGGCGGCTTTCCACCAGATTCAGCATCAGATCGAGCGGCGCGGTGCCGCCGGTGCAGGTCAGACGGTCGCGGTCGATGACAAACAGCTCGTCGGCGAAATGCACGCGCGGAAACTCCTTGTGCAGCGTGGACAGATCCTCCCAATGCACGGTGCAACGATAGTCGTCGAGCAGGCCCGCCGACATCAGCGCATACGCCCCCGTGCAAATGCCACCCAGTGGCACACCCTGCTCCGCCACATCGCCCAGCAGCGCCTTGACGTCCGAATCGACGGCGCTGCGGATCTGCGTGCCGCCGCAGACGATCAGCACATCGGGCATGCCGGCCTCTTCGAGCGTACGGGTCGGCTTCACGGTGATGCCGTTGCTGGCCCGCGCGGGGACGCCGTCCGGGGTCAGCACCGACCAGCGGTAATGCTGCGCACGGCCGACATAGTTAGCCATCCGCAAGACTTCGATCGCACTGGTAAAGGCGATCATCGAAAAACTGGGCAGCGTCAAAAAACCGAAATGCGCAAGACTCGACAACGGCGCGTTGAGGCGGGCCGATTCAGTCGTAGCAGACGTCACGTCGCGCTCCATGATGCACAGGGTGAGTTTGTCCATCGCGAAGGCCCGAAGGCCTTCGCGATGCCTGAGTTGAGTTTGGTTTTACCTGGCCGGGCTGGGTTTGGCTTAGCCCGGCCTTGAACTGCCGCTTGCCGAAATCAGCTTTGCACGGCCGGCTGATCGCGGCGTACCCGCATCACCTGGCGCAAGCCTGCAAAACGCGGCACATTCGCCGCGCCCGGCGAGCGGCCGAAGCTCTCGGTGATACGGTCCAGAATGATCGCCAGCAGCACGACCGACAGGCCGCTTTCGAAGCCGAGTCCAATGTCGAGCCGCTGGATACTCGCCAGTACGTCGTTGCCGAGACCGCCTGCGCCGACCATCGAAGCGATAATCACCATCGACAAGGCCATCATGATGGTCTGATTGACGCCCTGCATGATCGAAGGCAGCGCGTTAGGAAATTGCACCTTGTAGAGCAGTTGCCACGGCGTGCAACCGAAGGCCTGACCCGCTTCGACGATCTCGCGGTTCACATGGCGGATGCCGAGACTCGTCAGGCGCACGGCGGGCGGCATGGCGAAGATCACCGTCGAGAGAATCCCCGGCACGCGGCCAAGGCCGAACAGCATCGCAGCCGGAATCAGGTAGACGAAGGCCGGCATGGTCTGCATCAGGTCGAGAATCGGCCGCACCACCATCGCCACATGCTTGTTCTTGGCCGTCCAGATGCCGAGCGGAATACCGAACAGCAAGCTGATCAGGGTCGACGACAGCGTCAGTCCGAGCGTAATGACGGTTTCGTCCCAGAAGCCCGTCGCATAGATCAGCAATAGCGCGAGCGTGGTAAAGAACGCGAAGCGCCAGCCCACCCGCCACAGGCCGATGCCGATAAAGAACGCCATCAGCGCCCACATCGGAATCGCCTGCAGGCTATGCTCGATCAGCGCGGCGAAGCTCTCGATGGCCTTGCCGATCGCGTCGAACGTATTCGCGTCGTGGTCGAGCAGATAGTGAACGGAATCGTCGACCCAGCGGCCGAGCGGGATGATCTCAGACATGAGAACCTCGATTGCGCGTAAGAATCTTCAGGACGGCGGCTTGATTGACGGAGCCGCAATAGCGGTCTTCGTCGTCGACAACCGGCAGCGCGGTGGCGTTGGCACAGACGCGCGAGACCACATGCTCCAACGACGCACCGCGCGAAATGCATTCGACCTTGCGCAGATGCGGCGCGGCGTTGCCGATCGCATCGCGCGTGACGAAACCGCGAATGCGGCGTTCGGCATCGAGCACGAAGGCGTATTCGGCGCTGCCGTTCAACGAAGCCGCGACGCTCGATACATCCAGATTGCGCACCAGCGGGATATCGTTGGTCTGCATCAGATCGCCGGCGGTCAGATAGCGGCTCGTATCCACGCCTTCGAAAAACGCGCCAACGTAGTCGTCCGCCGGGTTGCTGATGATTTCCTGCGGCGTGCCGATCTGCACCACCCGTCCGCCTTCCATAATCGCAATGCGGTTGCCGATGCGCAGCGCCTCTTCGAGATCGTGCGAGACGAACATGATCGTGCGGCGCTGGTTCTTTTGCAGTTCCAGCAGCACGTTCTGCATTTCCTTGCGCTTGAGCGGATCGAGCGCGGAGAACGCTTCGTCCATGATCATCAGCGACGGATTGACGGCCAGCGCACGCGCCAGACCCACTCGTTGCTGCATGCCGCCGGACAATTCGGCGGGCAGCTTCTGCGCGAAGGTTGCGAGGCCAACCTGTTCGAGCACGCCGAGCGCGCGCTTTTCGCGTTCCTTGCGGCCCACGCCGGCCACTTCGAGGCCGAACGCCGCATTCGAGAGCACCGTGCGTTGCGGCATCAGCGCAAACGACTGGAACACCATGCTCATGTCGGTACGGCGCAGCGAGGTCAACTCGGAGCGGCGCACGGCGGCAATGTCGCGGCCATCCACCAGCACCTTACCGGCCGTCGGCTCGACGAGGCGGTTGATCAAGCGGATCAGCGTCGACTTGCCGGAACCCGACAGGCCCATCAAGACGAAGATCTCGCCTTCCTGAACGTCGAAGGAGACGTTATGAACGCCGACCACGTGGCCGGTTTTCGCATGCACTTCGTCCTTCGTGGAGCCGCTGGCCAGCATATCGAGCGCCAGCTTGGGATTAGCCCCGAAAACCTTACATAAACCTTCGACCACGACCTTTGGGGAATTCATTGAATCCATCTCCTCGTGGTGCAGGCGCCGGCCCGCACTGTGTACCCACATAGTTGCCAGAAAAAACCCCGACAGGCCGACTAATTGCGACAGACGCTTGCGCAAATACGACACGGGGAAAAAAGCACGGGCGTTAGCGGCAGGCGGATCGCCTTGCCGGGCGGGCGTTTGAGGAGATGATGCGATGCGCCATGGCTCGTTTGCCGATGTCGCGTTTTGGAAGGTGGGTGTGTTCAGCCCCTCCCTACCCATTCCCACCATGAAACAGCGTGAGCTTGTTCGAAACCGACGTCACCCCCGACACCGTATGCGCAACCTGCTCTGCCTGCGCGATCTGATCGCCGGTATCGACGGTGCCGGACAGGGTCACCGCCCCGCTGCGCGCTCGCACATACACGTTCGAGACATTAAAGCCCTGGGCTTTCGTCAGCGCGCGGCGCACGGCCCGCGCAAGCGCACGGTCGGCCTTGGAGGCGGCCTTTTTACCACTCGGCATGGAACCGTTGTCCATTCCGGCCATCGCATCGCTTGCCTGCGCATAAGCGGCCACCGGCATGGCAACGGCTACTGTCAGACATAACGCGCTCAAGATTCCGACTGTCTTCACGTTCTTCTCCTCTGCTGGCTGCAAGTTCGCGTGCCTCGCCACGGCGAAAACAGACGCAGGGCGTGCGGCACGCGGTCCATGGTCAATCTAAATCATCGGCTCGCAAAGTGCAAAGCATTCAGCCGCCCGTCGCATGGCCGTTTGCAGCCAATGCAGGCTCACCCGCCTGACTCCACCCACCCCCAAGCGAGCGGTACAGCGCGACCGCAGCCAGCGCATGCTCGCGCCTCGCCTGATTCAGCGAATCGGAGTCCTGCAGATAGGTCTGCTGCGCCGACAGCACATCAAGGAAGTCGGTTGCACCACCCTTGTACAACTGGTTCGCCAGCTTGAGCGATTGATCCGAAGCCCCCAATGCGTCGGTCAGCTTTTGCGTCGACGCCGTCGTGCTCACCAGATCGCTGCGAGTGTCTTCCACTTCCCTGAGCGCCTGCAGCATGGTCTGCTGCAGATTCAATTGCGATTCGCGCATCTTGCTTTCGCTCTGCTGGATATCCGCCGTGATCCGTCCAGCGTTGAAAATCGGGCTGGTGGCATTCAATGCCGCGCTGAACAGGTTGTCGGTCAATGTCGGGAGCCCGAGATACGAAGCCGCCAGCAAGCCATCGCTCAGATTCAGATTGAACTTCGGATAACGTTCCGCCTTCGATACCCCGACTTCGGCTGCACGCTGCTCAACGGCCGCATAGGCAACCAGCACATCGGGACGGCGCAGCAACGCTTCGGACGGCAGGGTTGTCGGCGCCGCGCCTTCCGGGTTGGGAATCGGGCCGGGCGTGGCCAGTACCAGCTTGTCCACGGATTCCGGTGTGCGGCCCGAATACACGGCAATCAGGCTCTGTTCGTGTTCGATCGTCGATTGAGCACGCGGGATCCGCGCCTGCAATTCATCGAGCTGGTTTTGCGCGCGGGCGACATCGAGTTGCGTCGACAAGCCATACTTGAGACGCTCCTGAGTCAGTTGCAAAGCGCGCTGACGGATGACCTGGTTATCCTGAAGAATCTGCAGTTCCGACTGCGCCCAGCGCAGATCCACATAGGCCGATGCGGTATTGGCCGCGAGCGCGAGCCTCAGTGCGTCCTCCGCATGTTGTTGCCCAACGAGTTGCGCCTGCGCGGCCAGCAGATCGAGCCGCTCGCCGCCGAACACGTCCGGCGACCAGTTCAGCGCAAGACCCACGCCGCCCTGGCGCACATAGCCTAGCGGCGGCGGCGTGTTGATGCGGCTATCCGCGGCGGTAGCCGTCGCATCTAGTTCCGGCAGCAGCACCGCATGCTTTTGCGTGGTGACGGCTTGCGCCTGTTTGACGCGTTCCACGGCGGCCTGCAGATCGAGGTTGCCGGTGAGCACGGAGTCCACCAGTTGGTCGAGCACGGGGTCGCCGAATTGCGACCACCAGGTCTTCGCGTCCACCGCATCCTGCGGCGCCTCGACGCTCCAGTTGAGCGGCGCGGTCGTTTTGACGGTGGCCGGCAGATCCGCGTGAGTGGCCGGCTGGACCGCACACGCGGCCACCGAAAGACAAGCCAGAATTTCTACGATGAGCTTCTTCATGATAGGCCTCAATGTGCGTCCGGCGGCGGCGCACCGTTAGAGAAAGGTTTGGAAAACACCAGACTGGCTATCGCGACAATGAAGCACAGCGACAGCACATAGAAGGTGTCCGAGTAGGTCAGCACCAACGCTTCGCGCAACACCAGCGCATGAAGATCGGCGAGCCCGGACTGGGTCGTATTGAGGACGTCGCCGGCCACGGACGACCAATGCGCGCTCTGTTCCGTGAATGTGGACTCCACTTCCGGACGGCCCACGGTGACGCTTTCGTTGAGCCGCAGATAGTGGAAGTTGAGACGGTCGTTGAGCATGGTCGCGCTGACCGCAATGCCGATCGCACCGCCCAGGTTGCGCATCAGATTGAACAGCCCGCTGGCCGACTTCAGGCGCGACTGCGGCAGCGATCCCAGTGCCATCGTGACGATCGGCGGTATCGCAAACTGCTGGCCGATACCGCGCAACGCCTGCGGCAACAGCAGTTGCTGCCAGCCCCAATCGTGCGTCAGCGGTACATACAGGTAACAACCGAGGCCGAAGCAGATCAGGCCGAACAGCAACAACAGGCGCATATCGACAAACCGCGCCACCCACGCATAGACCGCCAGCGCGAACAACTGGAACACGCCCACCGACAGCAACGCGGTACCGATCTGCAATGAACTGAAGCCACGCACCTGACCGAGAAACTCCGGCGTGAGAAACACCGCCACAAAAATTCCGATCCCCGTGATGAACGACAGCAAGCTGCCGATGCCGAAATTTCTCACCACCAGGGCGCGCAGATCCACGATGGGGTCCTCGGTAGTCAACGCATGGACGATGAAGAGAAAGCCGCAGATCGCCGAGATCCATGTACAGGCGATGATGATGTGATCGCCGAACCAGTTCTTGCGCGGCCCTTCTTCCAGCACATATTCGAGGCAGCCGAGAAAGCCGCTCATCAGCAGGATTCCCAGGTAATCGCCTTTTTTCAGCAGCGGCAGGTCGGGCTTGTCGATATTCACATACTTCGGCACCAGTGCGGCCACCGCCACGCCCGGCACGACGTTCAGATAGAACAGCCAGTGCCACGACCACTGGTCGGTGATCCAGCCGCCGATTACCGGGCCGATCGCCGGTGCGAGCGAAGCCAACGCGCCAATCGTGGTGGACGCCACCAGACGCTGCTTGCCCGGGAACAGCACAAAAGCGGTGGTGAACACCGTCGGGATCATCGCGGCGCCCATGGCGCCCTGCAGGCCGCGAAACAGGATCATCGAATTGATGTCCCACGCGATGCCGCACAGCATGCTGGTAACGGTAAATCCCACCGCGGAGGCAACGAACAGCCAGCGCGTCGAGAACACTTTGGAGAGCCAGCCCGACATCGGGATCACGAGAATTTCCGCAATCAGATAGGCGGTCTGCACCCATGACAACTCGTCCTGACTCGCAGACAGTCCGCCGCCGATATCCCTCAGCGAGGATGCGACGATCTGGATATCCAGGGTTGCCATAAAAAATCCCAGGCACATGAGCGCGAATGCAAATACGCGTTGCCGCATGGGCTGGGATGCGGGATCGAGCGAAGGAGCGCTTGTCATGATGGAGGTCCGGTTCGCTTAGTGACTGCTCGACGCTTGCGAGCCGTCGGCCAGATGCACTTCGACGGTCGCCGACAGGCCGGGACGCAACACGCTCTCCATCCCGTGCGGCACATTCAGGCGAATCCGCACCGGCACGCGCTGCACGATCTTCGTGAAGTTGCCGGTGGCGTTTTCAGGCGGCAACACGCTGAAGGTGGCGCCCGTAGCAGGCGCAAGGCTTTCGACATAGCCGTGCAGCGGCAGGCTCGAAGCGTCGAGCGCGACGTCAGCCTTGTCGCCGATCTGCATCTTCTTGAGCTGGTCTTCCTTGAAGTTCGCGTCGACCCAGAGGTCCGTAGAAGGCACCACGGTCAGAAGCGGCGCGCCGATATTGGCAAGCATGCCGACCCGCGCCGTGCGATTGCCGATATACCCGTCGACCGGCGAGCGGATCGTCGTGTAGTCCACGTTCAGTTGCGCCACCCGCTGCTCCGCCAGCGCCGTGTTGACGCGAGCCTGCGCGTCGGCGATCTGCGCACCGAGCACATCCAGTTCGCGCTGCGCGGCAAGCACCGCTGCGCCGCTGCTCTGCACCGAGGCCTGTGCCTTGGAGAAATCGGCGTCGGCGCGCTCGACGATCTGGTTGGACACCGCATCGTCCTTGACCAGCTCGCGATAACGCGTCTGGTCCTCCGCGCTGCGCGTCAATTCAGCCGACGAGGCCCGAACTTCCGCCTGATGCTGATTGATCACCGCGGCCTGCAAAACCTGCTTCGCCTGCAACTCCGCGACCGCCGCGCGGGCGCTATCCACCTCGGCGGTGGCCTGCGCGAGTTTCGCGTCGTAGTCGCGCGCATCGAGGCGGATCAGCACCTGGTTCGCGGCAACATGCTGGTTGTCCTGCACGAGGATGTCGGTGACGAAGCCGTTGACCTTCGGCGCCATCACCGTCACGTTGCCGCCGACGTAGGCGTCGTCGGTAGATTGCTCGAAGCGTAGGACGAAGAACCAGTAGCCCGCCGCCGCGGCCAGCACCAGCGCCACCGCCCCGTAGGCAAGCCGCATCCACGGAATACGCCCGGCCTTGGCCGCCTCGGCGGACGGCTTGGGAACGACAGAAGCAGGAGTTGAAGGACTCGACATGATTTCACCTGTGTATATGCACTACATTGAATGGAAAACTGCAATTGCTACCGGGGCCAGCGGCCCAATCTTCTTTAGGTTTTCGAAACGTCGCGTGTCAGGCGGAACAGTTCGCGTCGGAGCAGGGCCGCCTGTTGCGGTCCGAACTTGCGCTCAAACTCGTCCTGCGCCGCAAGCCAATGCGTCATGGCCTGATCGAGCCTCGCGCGGCCGCTTTGCGTCAGAACCAGCTGCAAGCGCCGCGTGCCCTGCCCGTCCGGTTCGCCGGCGATCAGTCCGTTGCGCAGCAGGGGCCTGAGCGCGCGCACCAGCGTGGTTCGATCCATCACCATCACCTGCGCCAGTTCGAGCATCGTCAGCGGCGCGCCGCGGCGCAGCACGGTGAGAATGCTGAATTGAGTAGGCGTGACCTCTGCTTCAGACAAATGCCGCTCGTAAAGCTGGGAAATATGCCGGGCGGCCTGACGAATCGCGAAGCAGTCGTCGTTTTCGGGTGAGTTGGTGTGCATGTGCACAGAGTAGTGATGCCGCTCGTGCGGATCAATCTCGCGGGGGCATCTGATTGTTGTGACGGCGACAAGAGTCAGGCCGACGATGGCCGCTAACCGGGCGCCGTGGCGCCGGCTTCATCGGTCAATGGCCCTATCGTCAGACTTATGGCCTGATCTTGAGATCGGATGACACGGGGATAGCCGACACGTCGGCAAAGAACTCCGCAGCGTGCTCGACGAACGCTTTCACCTTGGCCGGCAACAGCGTGCGCGTGTTGTAGGCGATCCGCAGATCGACCGACTGGTCGATCACTTCGAATTCTTCGAGAATGGCCACCAGTCTGCCGCTGGCCAGTTCGGCCTGGGCCAGCGTTGCGGGCAACACGCCGATGCCGAACCCCTGCAGCACCATCTCACGATTGAACACGGCGTTATTCGAAGCAATGTCGTATCTGAGCGGGATCAGCAGATCCTCCGGCCCGAGCCGGAACGTCAACTGCGGTTTGCGAAACGCCGGCGAAAGCGCCACAAACGTATGGTCGACGAGCTCGGATGGATGCGTGGGTCGCGAATGCTGTTTCAGATACTCCGGCGTCGCCAGGATAGCGAAGTTCATGCGTTCGAGCAGGCGCGTCACCACGGTGTCGGTACTCAGCATGAAAGGCAGCACGATGCCGAGGTCATAGCCGTCCGCAACCAGATCGACCGGCCGCTCCGTCAGCGTCACGTCGAGACTGACTTTGGGATGCTTGTGCTTGAAGGTGGAGATCAGCGGCACGAGCCGGTTGACGGTGGCCGTCGTGTGCGCGACGAGACGCAGCACGCCGCTCGGTTCGCGGGTCTGCGCCGAGGCCTCGGCTTCGAGCACTTCGAGATCGTCGAGGATCCGCGCGCAGCCTTCGTAGAAATGTTCCGCCGCCTCGGTGAGCGAGACCTGCCGCGTGGTGCGATTGAACAGCCGGCTGCCGAGACGGCGTTCGAGTCCGGAAATGGAGCGCGACACGATCGGCGTGGTCAGGCCGAGCATATCCGCAGCGCGCGTAAAGCTCCTCGCTTCGACGACCGCGCGGAAGACCCGCAGACTCTCCAGATAATCCATAAGGCACCTTGTGGTGGGCTCGCGAGTGAGTGAGCGGTTGCCGGATGGCGCCGCACGTCCGCACGCTGGCACGTTCGCATGATCGAATGTGAGACTGAGCGTCCGCAGATTACCGCATAGTGGGGTGGGCTGGGCAAGCAGGGAAAGCGTTTCGTTTCGGTTGGAGTCCGTTGCGAACACGCCGCTGAAATTATGGGCACATGTGCAGCGGCGGCACGTCTTGGCCCCGGGTCAAACGGGCTGAGGCTCGCGCAACTGCCTCTGCAGGAATGCGACGAGGTCGGCCAGGGCCTCGGCATGCCTGGCCAGATCGTCGCGTGACGTCTCCGTATAGCGTCGCACTTCGGTGAGAACCCCGGCACGGGTCAGCGCGGCCGCATAGGTCTCGGCCTCCACGCGCAACGAGTCGTGCTGCGCGCTGGCGATCAGCGCGGGCGGCAGCCCCGCGAGCCGCCATGAATCGAGCGGCGCCGCATAAGGATGCAGCCGCTGCGTCGCATTCGGCAGATACTCCCGATAGCAGCGCGCGCACTGATAAAGATCGAGGGTCGCTGGGGTTTTGCTGTGATGGGCGATGCGGGTCATGCTCGGATCGAGCAACGGCGCCAGCAGGGCCTGGGCTGACACCGTCACCTCGGCCCGGTCGCGCGCAATGGCGGCGACGCAGGTCGCGAGATTGCCGCCCGCGTCGTGGCCCGCAATGCCGAGCCGGCGCGGATCGGCGCGTTGCGCGCGGGCATGGCATACGGCCCATTGCAAGGCGCGGTAGCCGTCTTCAGGCGCCGCGGGAAACGGAAACTGCGGTGCGAGCGAATAGCCGACCGATACGACCCACGCCGGCGTAGCGCGAGCAATGTAGCGCGCCGCCGTATCCGCATCGTCGAGCGTGCCGCCGATAAAAGCGCCGCCGTGGAAATACACGACCACCGGCAAAATCAAGCCATTCGATGCCGGCCGGTAGCTGCGCAGCGTAATGGGCTGCGCATGCCCCGTGATGCGAACATCCTCGATACAAAGTCCAAGATCCAGCGTCGACACCATGTCTACCGTCGGGCGCGCTCGCGCCGTCCTCCTTGTTTGCGATGACGGCTATTGTGGTGCTCAAGAGGCGCGGGATAAAGCCCTGTGGGACCGAAACACAATCTCGGGATACCGAATAATCCGCTGCAGCATCAGCACCCTGCCCGGTCTGCTTAGGATATCTACGGATACGGCCTGCTCAGACCGCCAATGCCGCGTTATCCACCGACACAGCCGGCGCAGGCGCACTGCGCCGGATGGCCGGCGCGGACGCGGGCACTGCCGCCGGCGCCATCGTCGGCAGGCAACGCTGTTCGGCGTCTTCCTGACCGGAGAACAGCGGGCAACGGCCGAACAGTTCCGCCACCCAGTCGACGAACACCCGCACCGTGGGCGACAGATGCCGGTTGTGCGGATATACCGCCGAGATCGGCAGCGGCGAAGGCTTCCATTGCGACAGCACCTCGACCAGTTCGCCGGAACGCAGATGCGGCAAGGCCATAAACCGCGGCGCCTGCAGCAAACCCACGCCCTTCAGGCCGCTCGCGACATAGGCCTCGGCGTCGTTCACCGCAATGTTGCCGCGCATCTTCACTTCGACGGTCTGATCGTCGACCCCGAAGGTCAAATCCACCACGCGCCCGGTGCGGCTCATGAAGTAATTGACAGCCACGTGATCCTGCAACGCCTCGATCGTCTCCGGTGTGCCGTGTTGTTCCAGATAAAGCGGGCTCGCCACCGTCACACGCTGGAAGACCCCAATCCGCCGTGCGACCAGACTCGAATCCTGCAGCGTGCCGATGCGGATAACGCAGTCCACGCCCTCCTGGATCAGGTCGACGGGTTTGTCGCCGAAGCCGACCATCAGCTCGATGTCCGGATAGCGCTCGTGAAACTCGTCGATCTTGGGCATCACCACCAGCTTGCCGAGCGCGCTCGGCATATCGACGCGCAGTCTGCCGCGCGGCGCCCGCCGCGCATGGGACAAGGAGCTTTCCGTCTCCTCGATGTCCGCCAGAATGCGCACGCAGCGTTCGTAATAAGCCGCGCCATCCGGCGTGAGGCTCAGACGCCGCGTCGTGCGCTGCAACAGCCGGACCTTCAGATGCGCTTCGAGATTCTGGATGATGGTCGTGACCGACGCACGCGGCAGATCCAGCGTATCAGCGGCGCGGGAAAAGCTGTTCGTCTCCACCACCCGCGTGAACACTTTCATTGCTTGCAGCCGGTCCATATACCCATCCCTTTGAGCGTTTCAGGTTTGCCCGGCGGCCCGGGCGGTGCTTGTTGCGTGGCCTGCGGCAGTGCGCAGCCTGCGTGACACACGCAATACGCTCATTTCCCGCCAACCAATACGACTGTCCGTATTAAAATGGAAGCGTCCCACGAAGTCAAGGATTCCCCTGGTCCTACCAAGGCCACTGTTTCCGGCGCCGGGACGGCGTTGAGCGTTGACGCCCCAATATGGACGACCGTACAATTTAGCCACTATGCCCAGACCCTCACATCGCGGAAAGATCCTCGCCGAAGGCCTCAAGGTCGTTCATGAACGCGGCTTTGCGGGTGCCAGCGTGCGCGACATCGTCCAGGCCGCGGGGGTGCCGCAAGGGTCGTTCACGAACCACTTCGCCTCGAAGGAAGCGTTCGGTCTCGAAGTCCTCGAGCTCTACTTCGCCAACACCCGCGACATCCTGCGCGACACGTTGCGCAACGACGCGTTGCCGCCGCTCAAGCGCCTTGGCGACTATATCGACTGGAGCATTTCGCGCCTCTGCGTGAATCAGACGCGCAACGGTTGCCTGCTCGGCAACTTCGCACTCGAGGCGAGCGACCATAGCGACGCCATTCGCCATCGCGTGGTGGAGATTTTCGCGGAGCTGCAGCAGAGCTTCGAATACTGCCTGGCGTCGGCGGCCAAGGCGGGCGAACTGCCCGCGGATTTCGATTGCAACGACGTCGCCGGTTTTATCGTCGCGTCGCTGCAAGGCTCCATCCTGCTCGCCAAGGCACAGCGCAGCCCGCAGCCGGTGGTGCGCTTCAAGCATCTGCTGTTTTCGAAAATCCTGCGCTGACCGCATCGCCAGGGTGTCGCCCTGGCAGCGGCTCACCGAGCCTTACTGGCGCACACCATAACGCGCCGCCGGCTCACTGCGCGACAGATTGGGCCCGAGCGCGGCACGCGCCGCTTCAAACGCCGCCCAGTCGGCCGCATCCGGCAGCGACGGCACCGTAGCCAGTTCGCCCAGGTCCAGTCCGGCGAGCGCGGCGTCGACCAGATCGTCAGCGCTCATCACAATGCCTTGCGGCAGATTTTCGACCGGATGTCCGGCAATGTCCCAGAACTCGGTGCGCGTCGCGCCCGGCAACACGGCTTGCACGCGGATACCCTTCGACGCAAGCTCATGATGCAGCGACTGGCTAAGCGCCAGCACAAAGGCCTTGGTGCCACCGTACACGCCATTCAGAACTTCCGGCGCCACGGCCACGATCGAAGCGATATTGACGATCGTGCCGGCGCCGCGCGCCACAAAGGCCGGCGCGATCGCATACGTCAGCCGCGTGAGCGCGGTCACGTTCAGATCGATCATCGCTTCCATCGTGTCCACATTGGACACCAGCAGCGGACCCGCACCGCCAACGCCGGCATTGTTCACCAGCATCGTGATGCTCGAATCGGTGCGCAGAATCTCTTCGATGCGGCGCACGTCGGCCTTGTTGCCGAGATCCGCGGCGACCACTTCGATCGAGCGGCCGGTCGCCGTCGTCAGGCGATCGGCCAACTGGTCGAGCCGTTCGCGATTGCGCGCGACCAGAATCAGGTCATAGCCGCGGCGAGCCAGGCGATCCGCGTAAATGGCGCCGATTCCTGAAGAGGCGCCGGTGATGAGAGCCGTGCCCTTGTGTGCTGTGTCGTTCATCGAATTTCTCCTTGGTTTCATGAGCGCCGACCCGTGTCGGCCTGCATGGAAAGGAGATTAGGCTCATAATCGGATGTCTCCAATGTCATAGATGCCACTTTTCAGGACATCCGCTGCGACACCCTGACGACACCCCAAGGACACGCCCATGCTACGTATCGGAATCGTGCTGTACCGCGGCTTCCAGGTCATCAACCTGGCCATCACGACGGTCTTCGAATTCGCCAACATGACGGCCGGCAAGGCCGTCTATGAGGTCGTTCTGCTCTCGGAGCATGGTGGACCGGTGCAGACCTCGGCCGGCTTCGCGGTCGAGACCCAGGCGTTCGACGACAGCCGTTTCGATACGGTGCTGGTAGTCGGCGACAACGAGGTGATCGAACCCGGCCCGGCCCTGATCGCCTTTTTGCAGCGCGCCGCGCAGACCTCGCGGCGCATCGGCTCCACTTGCACTGGGGCGTTCAATCTGGCGCAGGCCGGCTTGCTCGATGGCCGGCGCGCCACCACTCACTGGTTTTTCGCGGCACGCCTGCGCCATGAGCACCCGGAGGTGAAGCTGGAGGAAGACCGCATCTTTATCATCGACGGACCGGTGTGGACTTCTGCAGGCATGACGGCGTGCATCGACCTCGCATTGGCATTGGTCGAAAAGGACGCGGGCGACGAGATCGCGCGGCTGGTGGCGCGGAAGCTGGTGGTCTATCACCGGCGGGCCGGCGGACAGTCGCAGTTCTCAGCGCTGCTCGAACTGGAGCCGCGCTCGGATCGCATCCAGACGGCGCTCGCCTATGCGAAGCAGAATCTTCATACCGAACTGTCGGTCGAGCAGTTGGCCGATGCGGCGCATTTGAGTCCGCGGCAATTCAGCCGCGCGTTCCGGGCGGAGACCGGCCAATCGCCAGCGAAGGCGGTCGAGCATCTGCGTATCGAGGCTGCGCGTCTGATGCTCGAATCGGGCCTGCATCCAATTGAAGTCGTGGCGCGCGATACGGGTTTCGGCGATCGCGAGCGGATGCGTCGCGCGTTTCTGCGCGCGTTCGGGCAGCCGCCGCAAGTGATCCGGCGCGCCTCGCGGGGAGGCGCTGAGCCGGAGCGGGTGTGAGCGAAGGGCTGATGTTCGTCTGCGACTGGCCGACTCAGGACTGCGGCAACGCCACCACGAAGGGGCCGCCCTGAAACTGCTGGGCCGGGTCGTCGAACTCAACGGTCGGCGCCTGAACCGGAAACATCCCATCGAACTGCGCTGAACTGTCCTGCGGCCGATAGCCGAGGAACGCGGCCTTGGTGTTGTCCCACCATGCCACCCGATTGTTCGACACGCCATACACGATCGCATGTCCCACGCGGTTCGTGAACAGCGAGCAGCGCACCAGTTCGACAAAGTCGCGATAGCTCAGATACGTCACCAGCATGCGCGCGGTCTTCGGTACTTCGAACGACGAACCAATCCGCAGACAGACCGTCTCCAGACCGAAGCGGTCGAAGTAATAGCGCGACAACGATTCGCCGAAGCACTTCGTCACCCCATAGAGACTGTCGGGACGCAAAGGCGCATCGGCATCGATCACCGTGGTGGTCGGATGAAAACCGATTGCGTGATTGGAGCTCGCGAACAGCACACGCTTCACGCCATGCTTCTGCGCCGCCGCGTACAGGTTGTACACGCCGCGAATATTCGCCTCGAGCAGATCGTCGAACGGCGCATCGATGGAAATGCCGCCCAGGTGCACCACGGCGTCGACACCTTCTAGCAGCGCATCCACGCCCGCGCGGTCGGCGAGATCCAGCACCACATGCTCTTCATGCGCGGCCGCGTCGCCGACCGGTGTGATATCCGACAGCCGCACCACATCCGCCCATTGCGCCAGCGCGCTGCGCAACTGGCGGCCGAGATTGCCGGCCGCGCCGGTCAGCAACAGCCGTCGAAACGGCTTGCCCATCGATTCCTGCTTGCTCATCCTTGCTGCTTCTCCGTTCTTGCTGCTGCCGTTCAGCGCGTCATCAGCGCGTTACCACGTTGCTGCGTTGCCGCGTGGCCGGACCAGCCATCGACTGCGTTATGCGCGCGCTGCGTCGGCAACGTGCGGGACGACATCGGCGGCACGCTGTTGCGGCTCACCCGGTTCCTTCAAAACAAACCACACCACCACGGCCCCGACCAGGTCAAAACAGGCCAGCGCCACGAACAACGGGTCGTAACCGACCAGCGCCACCACCACACCCACCGCCAGCGAAAACAGCGTGGCGCCCGCATAGCCCGCCATCCCGGTCAGGCCGGTCGCGGTGGCGACGTCGTTCTTGCCGAACACATCGGAGGCGAGCGTATAGAGCGCACCCGAGAGCGTCTGGTGGGCAAAGCCGCCAATGCAGAACAGCGCAATCGCCATATACGGGCTGGTGGCAAGACCGATGCACGCCGGTCCGATCATGCAGAGCGAACCCGTGACCACCACCAGCTTGCGCGAGGTGATCAGCGAGGTCTTGAAGCGCTTCTGATACCACGGCGCGAGATAACCGCCCAGCACGCAACCTATGTCGGCCGCGAGAAACGGCAGCCACGCGAACATGGCGATTTCCTTCAGGTTCATATGACGCACGCTCACCATGTAGAGCGGAATCCAGAAGTTGAAGGTCTGCCATGCCGGCTCGGCCAGAAAGCGCGGAATCGCAATGCCCCAGAAGGCGCGGCGCTTGACGATGGCGCGCCACGAAGGACGTACGGCGCCAGCCGTTTTGTACTGCGCCTCCTGCCCGGCGAGGATGTAGTCGCGCTCGGTATCGGACAGGCGCGGCTGGTCTTTCGGCGCGCGATACAACAGCAGCCACAGGATGCTCCAGACGAGCCCAAGCACGCCGATCGACACGAACGCCATGCGCCAGTTGCCATGCAGCACCCACCAGACCACCAGCGGCGGCGCGATCACGGCGCCAATCGACGAACCGATGTTGAACCAGCCGGTGGCAATGGAACGCTCTTTGGCGGGAAACCATTCGGAAGTGGCCTTCAGGCCGGAGGGAATGCCTGCGGCTTCGGTGAGGCCCAGCATGCCGCGGAACACCGCGAGCGAAATCCAGCCGTTGGCCGTGCCGTGCAGCATGCACGCGCCCGACCATGCAATGGCAAAAATCGCGAAGCCGATCTTGGTGCCGACTACGTCGAGCACATAGCCCGCGATCGGCTGCATCACCATATAAGCGGCCTGAAACGAAGCGACGATATAGGAGTACTGCGCGGTCGAGATGCTCAGCAGCCGGTTCATTTCCGGAGCGGCGACCGCCAGCGAATTGCGCGCAATGTAATTGACAATCAGGCCCGATGTGACGAGTCCGATCATCCACCAGCGCATGCCTCTAACCTTGCCCATTTGCTCCTCCATCCAATATGCCGCCGTGCGCTGACGTGCCGTGTTGTAGGGTGCGCACCATGGGCGCCAAGATAATCAAGCGGAGGAATAGTTGTCAAGCAACATTGAATTGACAGACAATTGCGGAAATTAGATGAGATTGGATTTGCGTGATATATGGCTGAATTTACGAGAATTTCCGTACAGTACGCGAAAAACCAGAGTCATAGGCGTATACCCTGAACAGGCTTTTGCCATACAACTTGCCGGTGTTGAAGACACGGACGTCTCAGGCGAGGAAGCGCGCGCCACCGCTGGCAGCGAAGCGCGGCAGGAAGGAAGAATCCAGACAGCCGGGGATCGCGGCATCGCCAGCAAGCGAGCGAGCCGCGCGCAGAGACCAGACAGGCCGACGACTCAATGCAGCGTGTTTTCGTCCAGCGGCAACAGCAACGCCGTCACGCTCACGTCCTGCTGCAACGCCGGCCAATAGAGCTGCTGCTTGTCGAGCGAAATCGCAAAGCAGTCCCGCTCCATCGGCGTAGCCGACGCCAGGGCAGGAAACTGGGTCAGAGGAAACTGGGCCACCCGGCCGTCGGCCAGATCCAGCACCATAAAGCGTGCATCGAAATGCACATCCACCGCAGCGCCTTTCATGACCGGCTCCTTGAGAGAGGCAAGCCATCCAAGCGTATAGCGCCGAAACCAGGCGTTCAAGAAAGAAAAAGCGGGTACGAGCAGGCCGCACACACCGGTACTCCAAATAGCAAAAACGCCCCGAAGGGCGTCTTTGCAAGGCACATTTTCTCTCGCGCTACACGCCGCGTTCACGCTCAGAAATTGAAGTTGTCGATATTGCTCGAATCGAACGTAGTCGGCGGTCCAAGGATGATTTCGCCTTGCGGCCCGATCGTGCGCTTGCCGAGCTTGCCGGCATCGAACGACTCGCCTTCCTTGCCGGTAATGGTCCCCGACGCGAGCGCCGCCGCTGCATAAGCTGCCAGATACCCCAGCTGGTTCGGATCCCACAACTGGAACGCCTTCACGGTGCCGTTCTTGACGAAGGCGCGCATCTGGTTCGGTGTACCCAGACCCGTCACATCCACCTTGCCTTTGCTCGACGACGTCGAGATATAGCGCGCGGCCGCCGCAATCCCCACCGTGGTCGGCGCAACGATCGCCTTCAGATTCGGATAGGCCTGCAACAAGCCCTGCGTCTCGACAAACGACTTCTGGTCGTCGTCGTTGCCGTAGGCGATTTTCACCAGCTTGATCTTCGCGTATTCAGGCTTCTTCAGCTCCTCCTGCATCCACTTGATCCAGGTGTTCTGGTTGGTCGCATTCGGCGTCGCCGAGAGAATCGCAAACTCGCCCTCGCCGCCCATCAACTTTGCGACCAGTTGGACCTGCCCGCGTCCAATGCCTTCCGCGTTGGCCTGGTTGACGAACAGTTGCCGTCCATCGGGCGCCGTGTCCGAATCGAAGGTCACGACCTTGATGCCTTGCGACATGGCCTTTTTCAGGTACGGCACGACCGCATTCGCGTCGTTGGCGGCAATCACGATCGCATCCTGGCGCTGCGTGATCAGCGTGTTGATGTACTGCACCTGCGACGATGCGCCCGCATCCGACGGACCCACCACCTTGCCGACGCCGCCGAATTCCTTGATCGCGGCAAGGCCACCGTTATCGGCGATCACTTCATACGGGTTGTTGATCTGCTTCGGGATGAAGGCGATCTTCAGGCCACTTTTGATATCGGCTGCGCCCGCCGCGCAACTGATGCCCAATAGGGCCACGCAGAGCGCGACCGCTCCGGCCTGACGTAGGGGTTTGAACATGAAGTGTCTCCTGGCTGAATAATCGGACGTTAAAGCGTCCGGGTTGTTGATATCAGGAACGGCATACCGTACGGACTCCGTACGGCTATGAAGCAGCAGACTTCGCGATAAAGCGCCGGTCGCGCATCGCGCGCCAGCGGGCCACCAGATTCGGAATCAGCACGGACGCGAGCAGCAGCACGCCAGTCACGATCGTGAGCGTTTCGCTCGAGACGTCATCGAGCGTGAGGGCATTTTTCAGCACGCCGATGATCAGCAACGACAGCAACACGCCGACCATCGAGCCGCGTCCACCGAAAATGCTCACGCCGCCGAACAGCACCGCCGCGATCACCGACAACTCGAAGCCTTCACCGTTGTCGCCGCGCGCGCTGGTAAAGCGCAGCGTGTAGACCACACCGGCGAGAGCGCTCATCGCGCCGGACAGAACAAACAGCCGCAAACGGATCTTCGCCACTTCGATGCCGGAGAAGGTGGCGGCCGTCGGATTCGCGCCGATCGCATAGAGGCTGCGGCCAAACGCGGTGGCCTGCAGCAGCACCGTAAACACCACGGCGCCGACGATCACAATCACAAACGGCAGCGGAATAAAGCTTGCGCCGAGATTGTTCATGCCGAACGCCGTATAGCCCGCCGGAAAATCCGCGACGGCCTGATCGCCGAGCAGCACATAGGCGAGCCCGCGAAACAGCGCGAGCGTGCCGATCGTAACGGCGAGCGAAGGCAGGTTCAGCTTGACGATCACGAGGCCGTTCAGCAGCCCGGCCAAGGCGCCGACAATCAGCACCAGCACGATCACCACGGGCATCGGCAAGCCCATATGCCAGAGCACGCCCATCAGCGCACTCGATGCCCCCAGCACCGACGCCACCGACAGATCGATTTCGGCGGCCACGATGATCAAGGTCATCGGCAAGGCCATCAGCGCGATCTCGGTCAGATCGGCGAGGATGTTGCTGATATTGGCGCCGGTCAGAAACACCGGCGAGAGCACCCGGCCCAGCACCAGCGACAACGCCAGCACGACGACCAGCAAGATTTCCCAGCGCAGCGGCGTCTCGCGTTTGCGGGTCAACAACGCGGAATCGGGTTTAGCCATGATCGCGTTTCCTCATCATGCGTTTGGCGACGGAGCGAGCCAGCAAGGTATCGGCGGCAATCGCCGCGACGATCAACGCGCCCTGAATGGCCTGTTCCCAGAACGGCGAGACGCGTAGCACCACCAGCGCAATACTGATGACGCCGAGTACCAGCGCACCGAGCGTCGCACCGAGAATGGTGCCGACGCCGCCGGTAATCGCCACGCTGCCGACCACCGCCGCGGCCACGACCTGCAATTCGATGCCTTTGGCCGTGCTCGCGTCGACGGTACCGAAGCGCGCCAGCCACAGCGCGCCCGCGAAGCCCGCAATCGCACCGGACAGCAGAAAGCCCGACATCACGCGCCGCTCCACATTCACGCCGGCCAGACGCGCGGCCTCCGGATTCGAGCCGATCGCATAGTGCTCGCGGCCGGCGCGGAACTGCTTGAGGTAGATCGACAGGCCGATCAGCACCACAATCGCGATCAACGCGAGCGTCGGTACGCCGAGGATCACCCCGGTCGCCAGCCGCGAATACGCATCGGGCAAGCTGGTGGCGTTGATCTGTCCGCCATGCACCCAGGCGTAGTCCGCGCCGCGGAAAATGTAGAGCGTCGACAACGTGGCAACCAGCGACGGCACCCGTCCCACCGCCACCAGCAATGCGTTGATGCCGCCCGCCACCAGACCGATTGCGAGTCCCGCCGCGAGCGCCACGAGCACCGGCATATGGGGAAACGCGACATACAGGCTGCCGACCGCATACGCGCTGACACCGACCGTCGAGCCAACCGACAGGTCGATATGCCGCATCAGGATCACCACCGTCATGCCGGCCGTCAGCAAGCTGATGATCGACACATTCAGCAGCACGTCACGCAGATTCTGCAAATTCAAAAACTGCGGCCGTGCGAGTGCCGTGCCTACGATCAGCAGGATCAGCACGATAAACAGCGTGGTCTCGCGGCTCTTCGCAACCGTGGCGACGAGGCCACCGGTTTTCGCGGCGGAACTTCCGACTACGGGAGGCCGCACCGGCGCCGGATGGGGATGAGTATGAGAGTGGCGCATCATGCGGCGTGCCCTAGTGGGGACACAGGCTGGCCGAGCGCGGCGCCCATGATCCGTTCTTCGTTCGCGTCGGCGCGGGCGATCTCGGCGCTGATCCGTCCTTCGTGCATCACCAGCACGCGGTCGGCCATGCCGAGCACTTCCGGCAGCTCGCTCGAGATCATCAGCACCGCCATGCCGCCCGTGACCAGTTCCGCCAGCGCGCTGTACACCTCCGCTTTGGCGCCCACGTCGATACCGCGCGTGGGTTCGTCGATAATCAAGACCTTGGGGTCGGTGGCGAGCCACTTGCCGAGCACCACCTTCTGCTGATTGCCGCCGGACAGCGTGCCGACCGGCGCGTTGGGGTCGCCCGACTTCAACCGCAGCCGCGTACCCCACTGCGCCGCGAGTTGCGTTTCGCTACGCGTGGAGATGAGCCCGTGTTTGACGAGACGTCCCAGCACCGTCATCGACGCATTGCGCGCAATGCTCAGCTCGAGCGCGAGGCCCTGCTGGCGGCGATCTTCCGGCACCAGCGCCAGCCCGGCCCGCACCGCGGCCGCAGGCCGCCCGGTGGCGAGCGGCTTGCCGGCGATCCGGACTTCGCCCGCATCGAGCGGATCGATGCCGAAGATCGCCCGCGCCACTTCGCTGCGCCCGGCGCCCACCAGACCCGCCAGCGCGACGATCTCGCCGGCGCGCACGTCGAACGAAATGTCCTTGAACACGCCAAGCCGCGTCAAGCCGCGCACCGACAAACGCACTTCACCCGGCGTCACATCCGCCTTCGGATAGAAGCTCTCCAGATCGCGCCCGACCATCTTCGCGACGATCGCGGCGGTCGTCAGATCGGTTGTGGGCGCATCGAATACCTTCGCGCCGTCGCGCATGATGGTGACGTGCTGCGTCAGCGCAAACACTTCGTCGAGACGATGGGTAATGAACAGGATCGCCACATCGCGTTCACGCAGCTTGCGCACGATGGCAAAGAGCCGCTCCACCTCGGTCAGGGACAGCGCCGCAGTCGGCTCGTCCATGATCAGCACGTTCGCGTTCAGCGAGAGCGCCTTGGCAATCTCGATCACCTGCTGATCCGCAATGGACAGACCGCGCACCAGTTGATCCGCCTGCAGATCGACGCCGAGCGATGCCAGCAGGCCATCCACCTCGCTGCGCATCGCGTCGTACTGGATACGCCCGATGCGGTCCACCGGCTGCCGGCCCATAAAGATGTTCTCGGCAATCGAGAGATCGAAGAACAGCGTCGGTTCCTGATAGATCACCGCAAGACCCGCATCGCGGGCCTCGGCAGGCGTCGCAAAACGGCGCGCCTCACCGTCGACCAGAATCTCGCCGGTGTCGGGCTGATGCACGCCGGCGAGGATCTTCACGAGCGTCGATTTGCCCGCGCCGTTCTCGCCGAGCAGCGCATGCACTTCGCCCGGCCACAGCGTGAGGTCGCCATCGGATAACGCACGGACCCTGCCGAACGATTTGCTCGCATGCCGCAGTTCAAGCCGGGGCGCAGCGGTTGTCTGTTCCTGCACTACCTGTCTCCTCCATCGTGCGGCGTCGCAAGCGCGCCGCGTTTTATCGGGGATGCTTTCTCAGATCCGATAGATCCGTTCCGCGTTCCGGCAAAACAGCGCGTCTTTCTCGGCGTCGCTCGCGTCCGCGACAATCGAAGCATAGGCACGCCACAACTCCTCATACGTCCCGAACAAACGATCGACCGGGAAGTTCGACGCAAACATGGCGCGCTCGACGCCGAACGTGTCGATCGTCTCCAGCACGTAAGGACGCAGGCTTTCGACCGACCACTTGTGATCGAACATCGCCAACCCACTGATTTTCACGGCCACGTTGGCACAGCCGGCCAGTTGCCGCATGCCCTCGCGCCACGCGCGATAGCCCGCCACGCTGTTGCGGTCCACGAACATGCCCGCGTGATTGACGATGAACTGCGTATCGGCATGAGCGCGGGCCAGCGCGACGGCCTCTTCCATCTGCGACGGATACAGTTGCAGATCGAACGACAGGTTATAGCGGCGCAACAGGCCGAAATTCTCGCGCCACACGGAATCGCGCATCAGATGGCGCCCGATGTAATCGAACAGCTTCTTCTCATGCACATTCAGTATCTGGCGAATGCCGCGCGTATTCGCAAAGGCCGCGTGCGCTTCGAGCACCTGTGCGGCATTGGGCGCCGCGAGATCCGCCGCCGCGACGATGCCGTTCGGCATGCCGCGCGAACCCGCTTCGCTCGCAAGCCGCTGCAACCAGCGCGTCTCTTCGACGGGATCGGCCGGATCGTGATTCGCCTCGACATGCACCACCTTCAGAATCTCGATCGCGCCGGCTTCGCCCAGCAGATCGGCCAGCAGATAGTCGTGCTTCAACTCGCGCGCGTCACCGACGAACGACACGCCCGGATTCGCGAGCCACGGGTAGTGATGTGTCTTCAGATCCCACAGATGAATGTGCGGGTCGATAACTTGCATGGGGCATGTCTCCTTGCATCAGCCTCAATCAACCACAGTGCAGCTTCAATGAGCCTCGCGTCGATCGGATCAACCCGGCGCGTGCAAACGAAACACCGGCTCCAGCGCCTCCTGCAAAGGCGTGTGATCCGGGGCGGTCTGCATGATGTCGGCCATGTAATCCCACCATTTGCGCATGACGTCGAGCTCGGGCAAACGGTCCATGTGATGATCGCCGGTGCGCGTCAGGATGGCGAACAGGTGATGGGTCCCGGCGTCGAAGAAGATGCGGTAATCGCGCACGCCGGCCTGATGCAGCGCATCAACCAGCTCGGGCCAGATCTGCTGATGCCGGCGCTCGTATTCCTCGCGCATGCCGGGGTTGAGCACCATCCGGAAAGCGATTGTCTCCATGGCGGCCTGTCTCCAGTCCTTGTGATTCGTATGTCGGAGCGCTTTCTGGGTGAAGCGCCTGATCGGACTATAATTCCTGGATCGATAGCATCTCAATCCGTTGTTGGGATTGGGCGATCCAGAAACCGAATCGCACGACCGCCTTCGCATCGGCCACCGCACGTGCCAACCCGCCCTTCCCACCGCATCAGCCCCATGAGCCAGAACGCCGCTACCGTCGCCCTCGTCAACCGGCTCAAATTCAAGCACCTGGCGCTGCTGGTCGCGCTCGACGATGCACGCAACCTTCATCAAGCCGCCGACGCCGTCAACGTCGCCCAGCCCAGCGCATCCCGCATGCTGGGAGATATCGAAGAAGCGTTCGGCTTCCTGCTCTTCGAGCGCAACGCGCGCGGCATGACGCCCACGCCGCTCGGTGTCGTCACCCTCGCCTATGCGCGGCGCGCGCTGGCGGAACTGACCCGCTTCGCCGAAGACCTCGACGTCAAGCGCAAGGGCGGACACGGCCAGTTGACCGTCGGCGCCATCATGGGCGCCGCGCCCGACCTGCTGGCCATGGCGGTTGCGACGTTGAAGACCGAGCGGCCGCTGCTGAATGTGCGCATCCTCGGCGAAACCAGCGATCAGGTCGTCCAGTTGCTGCACCGCCGCGAAGTGGATCTGGCGCTCGGCCGGCTCACCCATCCTCTCCAGCACAACGATTTCAGCTTCGAGCCACTGGCGCGCGAGACCTTGCTGCTGGTGGTGCGCACCGCTCATCCGCTGGCGCAGCGCACCTCCATCACGTTGCGCGAACTGATCGACTGGCCGTGGGTCGCGCAACCGCTCACCAGTCCGGCGCGCGTGCTGTTCGAAGAAGAACTGGCCCGCGCGGGACTCGCGACGCCGGTCAACCTGACCGAATGCGCGTCGATCTTCGCGACCCTGCAATTGCTTGAAAACTACGATGCCGTGGCGATGCTGCCCGAGTCCGTGGTGCGCGATCACGTGCGCGGCAAACTGCTGGTGGCGCTGCCGGTCGAAATCGGTAAGAGCCTCGCGGGTTTCGGCATCCTCACGCGCAAGGAAGAACCGCTCGCCGAACCGGCGCAGCATTTCATCGACCTGCTGCGCAGCGTCTCGCACCAGCTTGCCCGCGATGCCACCGTCCAACCGCATGCCGCGGCCACCGGCGATGCCGTGCCACTTTCGGCTCATTAAGCCGCTCATTGAGCCGCGCATCGATCCACGCACCGCGCCGCGCGTGTTCACTGCAGGTTGACGAACAGGCCGCCGTCCACCAGCAACGCCGCGCCCGTCACATAGCGGGCCCGGTCCGAGGCGAGGAATACTACGCAGTCCGCGACATCCTCGGGACGTCCCAGGCGTCCTAACGGAATGCGTTTTTCGAAGTAGGCTTTCTTCGCTTCGTCGGCGAGATCCTCGGCGTTCAGATCCGTTGCGATGGTGCCCGGCATCACCGAGTTGCAGCGAATCCCGTACGGCCCCAGCGCCACCGCGCACGATTGCATCAGCGAATGCACACCGGCCTTGGTGGGCGTGTAATGCGTCTGCATGCCGCCGCCCACCAGCGCGCTAATCGAACTGGTCGCGACAATCGCCCCGCCTGTTCCTTGCGCTTTCATCTGCTGCGCCGCCGCCTGGGTCACGAAGAAGGCGCCGTTCAGGTTCACCGCGACAGTCGTCTCCAGCACCTCGGGCGGCATGTCGAGAAACGCATGGAACGGACAGATGCCTGCATTGCTCGCCAGCACGTCGACCTTGCCGAAGGCCTCCACCGTGCGCTTCACCAGTTCCGCACCGGTCTCGCGCGCCGCGACGTTGCCTTCAACCGCTATCGCCCGCCGCCCGAGCCCTTCGATTTCAGCCAGCACTTCTTCGACGGCGGAGCGGCGTCCGTACGATGCGTCGTTATCGCCCCAGTAGTTGATCGCCACGTCGGCGCCGTCGCGTGCGCAAGCCACGGCGATGGCCCGGCCAATGCCGCGCGAGCCGCCTGTCACGATCACGACCTTGTCCTTGAGCAGCACTTGTTTCTCCTTGATCGATTGAGCCATCGCGCTCTTCAGTTCCCCGCTTAACGCGGATACGGCCGCACCAGCGCACATTCCGGATTGAGCCGCACGCCGAAGCCCGGTGTGTCCGGCACCTTCATCCGGCCGTTGACGGGCACCGGTTCGTCGAGCAGCAAAGGCGTGAACATCGGCACCACTTCATCGGCCTTCGGCGCCATCATCAGAAACTCCGCGAACGGCGAGTTGTGACGCGTGACGACGAAGTGATAGCTGTACACCGACGAGCCGTGCGGCACCACCATCACATTGTGCGCATCGGCCAGCGCGGAAATCTTGATCAGTTCGGTGATGCCGCCGCACCAGCCAACGTCCGGCTGGATCAGATCGCAGCAGTTCATTTCCAGCAGCATGCGAAAGCCCCAGCGCGTCGCTTCGTGTTCACCCGTCGAGACCATCATGCCGCGCGGCACGTTGCGGCGCAGTTCGGCGTAACCCCAGTAGTCGTCCGGCGGCAGCGCCTCTTCGATCCATTTCAGGCCGTACTCGTGCGCCGCTTGCGCGAGACGCGTCGCATACGGCACGTCGAGACTCATCCAGCAGTCGTACATCAGCCAGAAGTCGTCGCCGACGCGGCTGCGCATCTCGGCGAGACGCTCGAGGTTCTTCTTGAGCCCCGCCTCTCCTTCAGCCGGGCCGTGTTGCAAAGGCAGCTTGCCGCCGATAAAGCCCATTTCCCTGGCCAGATCGGGCCGCGCGCCGGTCGCGTAGAACACCAGTTCGTCGCGCACCGGACCGCCCAGCAGTTGATACACGGGCTCCTTGCGGACCTTGGCGAGCAGATCCCACAGGGCGAGATCGACCCCGGAGATCGTATTCAGCACCACGCCCTTGCGGCCATAATAGAGCGTGGAGAAATACATCTGATCCCACATCTTCTCGATGTCGGTGACGAGCTGGCCTTCGAGGAATCGCGCCAGATGCTTCTCGACGATAAACGCGCCGATCTCGCCGCCGGTCGTCACCGCGAAGCCGACGGTGCCGTCGCTCGCTTCGATCTCGACCACCAGTGTGCCCAGCACATTGATGCCGAACGACTGGCGGCTTTGCCGGTATTCCGGGTAGCGCGCCATCGGCGTCGAGATGTGATCGTCGATCCAGTGACCGTCGGGCTGGTCGTGATAATCCGCGCCGCCGCCACGGACGATAAAGGCACGCACGTGCTTGATAGTAGGCATGGCCATAAGAAAGGCTCCGTTTTTAGTGCAGTAAAGCGCGGCCGTCGATGCGTGGCGGGCGCGGTGTCTCAGTGATGGATGAGCGGCGTCAGCGCGTCCGCCGCTATGACGCGCTCGTGGCGAAACAGCGTGCCGATCAGCAGCGCCGCCAGCAGGCTCGCTGCGCCGAGCACCAGCAGACCCGCCGAGGTCGAAGCAAACGTGTGTTCGGCCGCGGTACGCAGCGACGGCGCGATAAAGCCGCCCAGGCCGCCGAGCGAGTTGATCAGCGCAATGCCGCCCGCAGCCGCTGCGCCCGTCAGATAGCGGGTGGGAAACGTCCAGAACAGCGGCTGTGCGGCGATAAATCCGCTCGCGGCACAACAGAGCGCAGCGAGCCCCAGCAATGGACTGTGGGCGAGACCGGAAACGCCGATGCCGAGTCCGGCGAGCACCAGCAGCGCGACGGCCCAGCGACGATGCCCGCCGGTACGATCCGCGCGGCGCGGCACGATCCAGGTCACCACGAGCGCGCACAGCCACGGCAAGGCCGCGACGAGTCCGACGCGCAGGCCCACGGCGGTGCCCAGCAACGCGGCGACCTGTTGCGGCAGATAGAAGATCACGCCGTACACGCTCATCTGAATCAGCAGATAGATCGCCGACAGACCCAGCACGCGGCGATCGAGCAGCGCAGCCAGCGTGTTGCGGGGTCCGTGGGCGGAGGCATCGCGGGCGTTGGCGTCGAGTGCCGCGCGCAAGGTGGTGCGTTGCGCGTCATCGAGCCAGCGCGCGTCTTCGGGACGGTTGTCCAGATACCAGAAGGCCCACACGCCGACCGCGGTCGCCATGCCGCCTTCGATCAGGAACAGCCACTGCCAGCCGGTCAGACCCGCCGTTCCGTGCAATTCGAGCAGCAGACCCGAGAGCGGACTGCCGAAGATAAACGCGAGCGGCGCGCCGAAATAGAACACACCGACCGCACGCGCACGGGCCGACTGCGGAAACCAGTGGGTGAGGTAATAGATCACGCCCGGAAAGAAACCGGCTTCCGCGACGCCGAGCAGAAAACGCACTGAGTAGAACGCCGTGGGCGTGTGGGCAAAGCACAGGGAAGCCGACACCAGCCCCCACGTCACCATGATCCGGCACATCCACGCACGGGCGCCGACCCGATGCAGCAGCAGATTGCTTGGCACTTCGAACAATGCATAGCCAATGAAAAACACGCCGGCGCCGAAGGCAAACGCGGCATTCGACAACCCGGTATCGTGCTGCAGCGCTTTTTGCGCGAAGCCGATATTGGCGCGATCGAGAAAGGCCAGCACGTACATCAGCAGGAGAAACGGCAATAGCCGCCGCATCACCTTGCTGTTGATCGCCTCGAGGGAAGCGGGCGAATCCGGATTCATGGCGTCTCCTTTGTCGACCGTCTGTGCTGATGTCCGCTTCAGTAAGTCGCGCGCCCACCGGACAGATCGAACACCGACCCCGTGCTGAACGCACAGTCTTCCGACGCCAGCCACAAGATCAGCGAGGCCGCCTCTTCGGGCAACAGGAAACGGTTCATGGGAATCTTCGAGAGCATGTAGTCGATATGCTGCTGCGACATCGAATCGAAGATCTCGGTTTTAGCCGCCGCAGGCGTCACCGCATTGACGAGGATGTTTTTGGTGGCGAGTTCTTTGCCGAGCGATTTGGTGAGCCCAATCAGGCCGGCCTTCGATGCGCTGTAGTGCGACGCATTCGGATTGCCCTCCTTGCCGGCCACCGAAGCGATATTGACGATCCGGCCATAGCCCTGCTTGAGCATCTGCGGCACGACCGCGCGGCAGGTCAGATACGGCCCGATCAGATTCACGTCGATCACGCGCCGCCACACGTCCGGCTCCAGTTCCCACGTGGTGCCATTGCCGCCGGTGATGCCCGCACAGTTGATCAGCACGTCGATCGTGCCGTGCGCGGCGAGGGTTTGCGCGACCGCATCGGCCACCGAAGTTTCATCCGTCAGTTCGACGATCGCCGACGACACCTTGCCCAGTTCCGCCAGCTCGCGCTGGCTGCGCTCGAGGCGCTCTGCGTCGACATCCCAGAGCGCGACCGAGGCGCCCGAGTTCAGCGCGCGTTGCGCCACTGCATAGCCAATGCCGCGCGCGCCGCCGGTAATGACAACGGCACGCCCCTCCAGATCGATTCGGTTCATCGCTTGTCTCGCTTCCATGACTGGGCTCGCGCCGCGTCACGGTAATGGTTGTGTTGGTGTCAGCCAATATACGGCGTGGCCGATACCTGAACAATTCGAGTATTGGAAGGTGCGATAACAAATGCGGATCGAACGAAGCGAACAGCGCCGCGCGTCAGGGGAATCCCTGGAGGCCGTGTGGCAGCCTAAGCCTGACTGAACCGCGTACACCACGACTGGAACAGCCGCTCGTCGGGAAATGCCGTGACCTCATAGCGCACGGGCAGATCGTCAGTGGGCTTCAGCAGATGCCCACACTCCTTGACCAGTTCGGACCATGGCACGTAGGCGGTCTGCTTCGGCTCCTGGCGGAACAGCACGACCGTGTCCGTCGCCGGCAGCAACGCGTGCACACCCTGGGTCCATACGCAGAGACTGAATATCCCGCCGGCGTGCCGTTTAACCACGGTGTACTGGGCGACAAAAATATCGAGGCCCGTCCGGCTATGCATGTCGTTCAGGAGCTTCTGCTGATCGTGGTAGTCACCGGCCAGCTCGTTGAATCGAAGCTCGCTGAGTTTCGGCTCGAGCTCCGCGGGCACGAAGCGTTGCCATACGGCTCCGTCCCATCGCAGCATCAACGGTGGCAGGGCGCGAGGCTGGGCAAGCGCCTCCTCCGCGATCTGCACCATCGTGGCGAGGCCCGCGGTGTTCCGGTCGCCGGTCAAAAGCAGGACGGTGCGGTTCGGCGCCATCACCACCGGCGCCCCGGAAATATTCTGTCTGTGCAGCAGATCGGGCAGCAACAGACGCGCGGCGTCGTAGTGGTCGCCGAATTGGGAAGCGAGGACACCGTCTCTCAATGCCACGAACGGCTTCGACGATTCGCCCCGCAGATTGTCGAGCGCGATGTCGTAAGCCTCGTCGAACGTCGTGTTCCACTCCCTCAGTTTGGCTTGCGTGAGCCTCATGATGTTCAAATCGCCGTCGTAGGCCACGCCGATTTCCAGGTTCTCGCACAGCGGCCGGAACGCGATGTCGAACCGCGATGAACTGCCCTGGGTCTGCAGGTAGGTCACGCCGCGCTCGGTGGCGCTGCGGATCACCGGCCGCAGGCGAGCTCGTGCGTCGGCAAACAGCGCGGGCATGGCATGCCGGATCATGCCGCCGGTTTGACGCTTGAGGACGTCCTTGCGCTCTGCCGGCCTCGCCTGCAGATACTCCCGGTACATGTTGGGCAGATTGATGAAGTTGAAGCCTTCGCCGTTGCCGGACGTCGTCGGCACGAGCCGGTTCTGGCTCTTGTCGTACTCCCACGAGCGCGTATCGCCTGACGCGCGTAAGCCTGTGATGAACAGCTCGGCAAATTTCTGCTCGGATGGTTTGCGAAAGCGGTCCAGAAAGCGCATGGATTGGGGTCGATGAGTGTGGGTGGTCAGTCAATACGCATACAGCATGCATATGCGCGTTGCGGCGTGACGGTCGTTCGTCTCTTTGCCGTTTATCGGCCGGAGACCCGAAGGACTTGAGAAAGGCGGACGCAACTCGATCTGGCCGTGCCGCCTGCCGATCCCATGGGTCTCCCGTGCGCAAACAAACGGCATCCGCCCCATCCCCCTCACACCGCCGACTTCACCCGGTTCCGCCCCGCCGATTTCGCCGCATAGAGCTGCGCATCCGCCGCCGCCATCAACTCCGACGCACTGCCGCCCTGCACCGGCAAGCAGGTGGCACAGCCCACGCTGACCGTCACGCTGCCGTGTTCGCTCTCGCCATAAAACAGGCTCATGCCCTGCACCTTTCTGCGGATCTTTTCGGCGACCGCCGCAGCCCCGTCCGCCGCAGTATCGGGCAACACCACGGCGAACTCCTCGCCGCCGTAGCGCGCGACCAGATCCACCGGCCGCCTCACCACCGAGTCGATACATTCGGCAACCGCCGCCAGTACTTCGTCGCCGGCGGCGTGGCCGTAGGTGTCGTTAAAGCCCTTGAAGTAATCGACGTCCACGAACAGCACCGACATCGGGCTGCCGTTGCGCCGCGCGCGCAGCCACTCTTCGTCGAGCCGGCTGTCCAGAATGCGGCGATTGCTCAGGCCGGTCAGCGGGTCCGTCGCGGCGAGCCGGACCAGTTCCGCCTGGGCCGCCACCTTGTCCTGCAGCGTGAAGGCAAGCAGCCACGCCACCACGACAAACACGGTGCCCAACGCCAGCGTCAGGCCGCCGGCCACGAGGCTGCGCCGCCGCCATTCGGCGAACACATCGCTGACCGCCGGCGCCACCACGGCGATCAACGGCGTGGACGGCACGTGGGCATAGGTGAAGATGCGCGGCACGCCGTCGACGGCGGAGTTCGCCGAATACGCCCCTTCGGCATGCGACGCCATGATCATGAAGGTTGGCGACTTCGCGATGCTCGTGCCGATCGCCTCGGGCGAGAACGGCTTGCGGGCGAGCAACGTGCCGTCGTCGAGGGCAATGAAAACGGACCCCTCGTTGCCGATATTGATCCTGTCGAGCAGGCGCTGAAAATACTCCATCCGGATCGCCAGCAGCGCGACGCCTGCGAAGTCGCCGGCCGGCGTATTGATGCGCCGGGTCAGACCGATCGAGACGTTGCCCTCGCGCAGCCGCGAGCGAAACGGATGCGACACGAACAGGCCGACGGAAGGATTGCGCTGTTGCACGACGAAATAGTCGCGGTCGTCGAGCCGCACGGCGGGATTGAGTTCGCCGTTCTGGGACGCCAGCACCTGGCCGTGGACGTCCAGCACATAGGCGCCGCCCAGAAAGGCGGCGGTGGTCGCCCGGTCGAACAGGACCGATTGGCGCAGGTCGCCCGGCAGGCGCCAGGTGGCCGGATTTTGCGCGCTGTCGACCATCGACTGCAGCGACAGGTCGTAGATCTCGACGTTGCGCGCCAGGTCGCTGGAGATCAGCGACACCAGGTTCTCCGAGGTCTCGTGCGCGTGCCTGAGCGCGTCGGCCCGGCCATCGTAGAGCGTCACAAAGGTCAGGCTTGCCATGGCCACCGCCACCGCGGTCCCCGCCATGCCGGCGAGGATCGGATGGCTGCCGACCATTTGCGTAATCGCCGCGCCGTACTTGCGCCGGGTTTTGCGCCAGCGCCGACGCAAGGAAAGCACTCGATGCGTCACCCGTCCCCCCGTCGTGAATAGCGAAGTCGTCATCGGGACTTTAACCGCTTCGACCGGCGACGGGAAATCCGCAAGTGCCCGGGTTCCGGCGGGTTGGAGCGCAAGCCGCGGTTTGCCGCTAAAATCTGCAGATTGCCCTGGCGCGAGCATTCCATTTAGCCCGCGGCGAGGCAAGCGGGCCGGCCTGAATCTGCCGGTCTCCGCCCAGGCTAACCCGGGCCACCACGCCGGCCACCATCCGGCGGACCGCACGCCAGAGCGCCAGCCGCGCTGCGTGCGGCGCCCCAAAGACACCGGACACCCAGCAAGGAACCATGTCGATGACCGGTTCGGATTTACCCAGCCTGCTCCCGGCCATGCTGCCGCGATTGTGGGCGTTCGCCTTGCGCATTTCGGGCGACCGGCACGATGCCGAAGACCTGGTGCAGCGGGCCTGCGTGCGCGCGCTCGAACGCGCGCATCAACTGCAGCCCGACACCTCGGCATTGAGCTGGATGTTTGCCATCGTGCATTCCACCTGGATCAACGAGTTGCGCGCCCGCAGCCGGCGCAACCGTTCGAGCACGGAGTGGGACGACGACATGCTCGAAACCGTCGCCGATCCGGCCATGCGCACGCCGGAAGAGAATGCGATCAATAACCAGATTGTCAGCGCGGTCGGCCGGTTGCCGGAAGCGCAGCGTCTGGTGATGCTGCTGGTGGCCGTCGAGGGACTCAGCTATATCGAAGCCGCCGAAGTGCTCGAGGTGCCGATCGGCACCGTGATGAGCCGCCTGTCGCGCGCACGCCAGACCATCGGCGCGCTGTTCGGGGTGCGCGACACGCAGAGAACGAAAGTAGCAGTTGCTAGTAAGGACCCGGTCTCATGAAGATGGACTCTATCCTGCTCATGGCATACGTGGACGGCGAACTATCCGCCGAGGAATGCCTCGAGGTCGAAAAGGAGATCGCCGTGTCGCCCGATGCCGCAGAATTCGTCGCGCAGTTGCAGACTGCGCGCTTGCCCTACGCGGAAGCCTTCGCGCAACAAAAATTGCCGCCGGTGCCGGACAGCCTGACCGAGGCCGTCGCGGCGATGGCGCGCGCCCATGTGCAGCGCACGGCCACGCCAGGCGCCAACGACGCCAGCATCGCGCACGGCGCCTTTGCCCCACCCTCCGCTCCCGTGCGCTCACGTCTGCGGATTGCCCCGCAGTGGCTCGCGGTGGCGTTCGTGGCGGGCGTGTTCTGCTACGGCGTCGGCATGCGGTTCCTGCCGGGCCAGAGCGCGGGTTCGAACGCCACGCCCACAGCGACGCTGGCGGCGGCCGACCCTCATGCGTCGAGCTGGGTCGCGGCGGCAGCCGGTTATCAGCAGCTCTATTCGCGCGATACCATCGCGCAGGTGCCGGTCAATGCCGAGGTCACGTCGCAAACGGTCGACGCCATCCAGCATCAGGACGGCCTGGATGTGCGGATTCCCGATCTGAGTGCGGCGGGGTTGACCTTCAAGCGCGTGCAACGGTTGCGCTTTAACGACAAGCCGCTGGTGCAGATCGTCTATCTGCCCGAGCAAGGCGCCCCGATCGCGCTATGTGTGATGAAGGACGCCAAGCCCGACGCCGCGGTGGCCGAGCAGCACATCGACAGCATGAATGTCGTGACCTGGCGGCACGCCGAGCTCAGCTATGCGCTGATCGGCAAACCCGAAGGGACCGATCTGTCGGCGCTGGCCAAACATATTTCCGGCGACAACGTGCAGACGCTGTACGGTGACGCCGGTATCTCGATGCTGGCGGCTAACTGAATGTGACGTGACGGGCCGTGTGGGCGCGAAGGTTGGATCGCACGCACACGGCATGCATGGCTGCTTCGTCCCGGCTCCGGATCAAGCCACCGCCTCACGGCGTTTTAGCCGCCCCGCCATTCGAAGATTGTCCTTCGCAGTAAGCCAGATACTTCGTATACACCTCCTGCGGCGGAAGCTTCGCATAGCGGCCATACAGGCCGTCGATAAACGACGACGTCTCCGCCAGCGCATAGGCCTGTCGCCCAGGCGGCAGCGCCTCGACCACGGCCTGTGTCTTGCGCCGTTCCTGCGCTTCGCTGACACCGGCGTCGCGGTCCTGCGCAATCAGCTTCGCATTGTTCGCGCGCGAGGCGCAGATGCTGGCCACGGAAGCCGGCGCCTGGGCATGCGCTATCGCAGGGAGCGTCGCGCACGTCAACGAGCTCAGGACGGCAAGCGCGGCCGCCGGGCGGAACAGAAATGGGCGCGGATAAGCGCCGCGGGTGCGTGACTCGTTCATTCAATCCTTTGCATGAGATGGACTGGACCAGACCCCGCGCGTGTCATTCCAGCACGCCGTCTCCGCCGGACGGTGGGCCGCCCTGTTGTATCGCCGCTCCGAACTGGGTCACCCCTTTCACGTCGTTCGGGTGGACGATCGGGACATCCGCGAGCTTACCCGGATTCGCCTGATGAAAGCCAGCGTTGTGCGCATGCGAAGCGAGCGCGGCCGCGTGCGCGTCGCTGACGAAGCGGCTGATCGACAGCACATGATCGAGCGCCCAGACACAGTGGAACCAGCCGGTGGGGATCACCAGCAGATCGCCGGGTTCAAGAATTACATCGACGCCACGCGCCCCGGCAAACAGCGGAAAACGCGCGAGATCCGGCGCGGCCGCATCGACGCGGCACGGACGGTACGTATTGAACGCATCGAGCGCATAGACGGCTTCATCCTGCGACGGGCTGTATAGACGGACGCGCTTGCGGCCATGCACCTGGGCGAGGAACGAGTTCGCCAGATCGCAATGCAGGCGCGTGACCAGCGCGTGATCGCGACGGCGGCCGAACCAGAGTTGCGCCGCACCGAACATGGACGCGGGCAACACCGGCATCGTAAAGCGCGCCTCCCAGCCGGCGGGCAGCAAGCAGCCTTCGGTATAGGGCGAATCGGTAGCGGCGTGGGATGCGGGCGCGTCGAGTGCGTCGATAAACTCGCCGATGCATTGCGGGCGTCCGTTCGCCGGATTCGTGCGCAACACCGTCGACGCTTCACGCTGACGCCAATCGGCGAGCGTCCAGGCGGTCTCGGGCCAGCGCAGCACACGGCGCAAATGCAGCGGGATGCTGCTGTCGCGGACACTGGCGATGAGTCGAGCGAGCGAGCGATCGTGACCATGCCGCGCGTCCAACGCCGGCACCGCGTCGAGCCACTGCGGCGCACGTTCACGGGCACGCGCCAGCGCGGCGCGCCCCTCCTGCGACGGACGCTTGAGCAATTGCAGCCAGTACGCCGCGAGTTGCGGCGCGCCTTCGATCCGCACACCGCCCAGCGCAAGCGACGCGGCACTGCGGATGTCGAAACCCGTTGGGTCCGAGAGGATCGCGGCAAGCATGGCGGCGCTGACTGTGATGCGCGCCGCCGCTGCGCTTTTGCCGCCGTCCTCCGGCAACGCGCTCATGTCTATAGACGGCCCAAGCACAAAGCGTCGGCTGGCCTGAGCATCGTCGCTGACGATCAGGTCGAGCACCGCGGCTCGCGGCGGCGCCACGTAATGCTCGGCGAGCCGCGCGGCAAGCTGGGACAGCGATGGCGCGTTCACGACGGCTTACGCCAATACACGGCCTGCTGATTGGCCCACTCCAGCGGCGCGTCGATGCCGTGTTGCTCGCGGTATTCGTCGACGGCTCGCGCGCATCCGGTGGGCAAGCCATAGTCGTCGACAATCACAAAGCCGCCCGGCGACAAGCGCGGATACAGCGCCTCCAGCGCATCGCGCGTCGAGTCGTACCAGTCGCCGTCGAGCCGCATCAGCGCGAGTCGTTCGATCGGCGCAGCCGGCAAGGTATCCGCAAACCAGCCGGGCAGGAAACGCACGCGCCGGTCGAGCAGGCCCGCGCGGGCAAATGCGCTGCGTACCCCATCGAGATCGCTCTGCAGCAACCCGACCGCGCGCATCACGTGATGCCAGATCGCATCGCGCAAATCGCTGGCCGGATCCGGCGCGGGCAAGCCGGCAAACGAATCGGCCACCCATACCGTGCGATGCAGGTCGCCGAAAGCCGTCAAGGCGGCGCGCATGAGGATCGTCACGCCGCCGCGCCACGCGCCCGCTTCGATAAAGTCGCCCGGCACGCGGCGCTCGATCACCTCGCGCGCCAGCGTAACCACGTTGTCGAGCAAGGCGTCGTCGCACATCGTCAGCCGGCGCGACTCGTGATGCATGTGATTGAGCGCTACCGCAATCCGCGCCGGCTCGATGCCCGCCACCTGCGCCGCCGAGCGCCCCAACGGCGCGAGCCACCCGGCAAACACGCGGTCTGCATCGGCCAGACGGGCCGCGCATTCCGCTGCCGTAACCGGAGTGACGTTGGGCGTGTGAGCCCCGGTGAATGCGCCGTCGTCAGGCTCGCCGCGAATGTACTTGCGGATCAGCGCGAGCCATGTGGACGAGAGATCGGTGCGACCCAAGGGCGCTATGTCACGCCGCTCAGGATCGATCAGGGATGCGGAGTCGGTCAGGTTCGGTTCCATCGACGGTTGCAGAGCCGCGAGGCCATGGTAAGGAAGTGGCGCGCTACGTCGCAGACGCTTGCCGCCTGCAAACCGAGCGCGTAATGCACATCGAAGGTGGGCGGTGACGGATGTATCGCCAGCGGACCACGGACAGTATCCGCTGCGCGGCTGCCCTCGCCCACCCATCTGCGAACGCAGGCATGCGAACGCGAACCATGGCCGGTTCGTGCGTTTTCCCGTGCAGCCTTTCGGGTTGTGCGGAGGCGCGCAGTCGAAGATCGGGTGTGATTGCAACATCGTCCGTCCCCGCTTCACTTTTGCTACCTTCGATACGCCGATGACAGCTCTTCCGCCGCGCCCCATCCGATTGCTTTGCGAGCTCACCGCCGTGCTGGGCATTGGCGCTCTGCTGATGCTCGGCGGCTGCGCCACGCCGCCCAAACCGCCGCCGACAGCCAACGAAGCGCTGCCCGTCGCGTTGCGCGCGAGCCAGGACGAAGTGCTGCAGGAAGTCATGACCACCCACGGCGACGAGACCTACATCTGCCGCAGGACGCCCATCCCGGGGGACCCGCTCGGTGCGCTGAGCGCGGCGAAAACCACCGGCCCGAAATCATCCGGCGTGCGTAGCGATCCGACCCAGTTGCTCTGGGCGCCCTTCGGCTCCGAAGCGATCCTCGTGGATGCCGGCGGCGAAAGCGTCGGCACGGTCGCGCCGGGGCACTACTTTCTCTCCTATGACGGCAGCTATGTGAAGGCCGCCACCTCGGCCGAGAGCCAGGTGGGCGCCAATGCGCTGACCTGGGCGCGCTACACGGCGGGCTACGACGCCGCGCCGCGTCCCGGCTCGGGCCGTTTCGCGGACATCAGTTCGATTCAACGCATCGACACGTCGGGCGGCCTGCCGCCGCAACCGGGCTGCGAACTCGAGGGTTCGCGGCTGCTGGTGCCGTATGCGGCCACCTATATGTTCTACCGTCCCAAGGGCGTGGCGCCGATCGCTTCGTCGACGGATTCGACCGGGCTTTGATCAGGCCTTCCCCACAGGAGTCGACGATGCAACCGATGCAGTTCGGCCTGTTCCTCACCATGCCCGCGCCCGAACCACGACCCGCTGCCGAGTCGTACCGGCGCGCGCTCGAGATGGCCGAAGCCGCCGACCGCCTCGGCTACAGCCACCTGTGGCTCGCCGAACATCACTTCACCAACTATTCGCACTCGTCGCGGCCGCTACTGCTGTTGACGCACATTGCCGCTCGCACGCAGCATCTGCGGCTTGGGCCGGCGATCATTCCGGTGCCGCTGCATCACCCGCTCGTCGTCGCCGAAGAACTCGCGACACTCGACGTGCTGAGCGGCGGGCGCGTCGAAGTCGGTCTCGGCAGCGGCTATCAGGCTTATCAGTACGAGCGCTTTCAACTCGTCAAGGGCGAAACGCCCACGCGTGACGACGAAGTCATCGACGTGCTGCTGCAGGCGCTGCGCGAACCGGTGTTCTCGTACAGCGGCGCACACTTCAGGATTGCACGCACTGCGCTCGTGCCGCAGCCGCTGCAGGCCGCCATGCCGCTCTGGCTGGTGGTCAATTCGAGCCGCCGCGCCTCGGTTGAGAAGGCCGTGCAGCGGCGTGCGAATCTGTTTACGGGCGTGCTCGAACCGATCTCGAAGCTGACTAATGTGCGCCGTCAGTATCCAGATCTGGCGCAGGCGCTGGCCTCGGTGCGCATCGGCACGCAGCGGCCGGTGTATGTCGCGCAAAGCGAGGCCGAGGCCAGTGAAGCGGTGGAACAGGCGCGCTGGAACGGCCGCGCCACGCTGCGCTTGCGGCATGACATGGGTGATGTCGTCGACGGCGTGGTGCCGGCTCAACCGTTTGCCGATGAACCGTCGGAACAGGCGCTGCGGGACGATTTTCTGGTGGTGGGTACGGCAGATGAATGCATCCACCAGTTGCGACGCATTCAGAACGGCCTGGGCTGCGATTATTTCAGCGCGAGCTTCTGGTTCGGCGCGTTGCCGCATGAACAGGTGATGGCGTCGATGCGCAGGTTTGCGGAGAAGGTGATGCCGGTGTTTGCTGGCGAAGCGGCTACGCAGGCGCGCAAAGCCGAAGCACAGCGGGAAACGATGCTGGCGTGGTGAGGACGGGTTTGAGTCGTGCCCGAGTTGCATTGACTTCACGTCGGGACGGCGCCCTACGACCGAAACGGAGCCACGGCGGCAACGCTCAAAGCCCCAGCGCCGCCAAAACCTGTCGGCCCATCTCCTCGAAACGCGACCGCTGCGCGTCGGCATAGCGGTCGTAACATGCGATCAGCTCAGCCCGAACGTGCGGCGCCTCAAGCGTGCCAAGTTGCGCCAGCGCCGCTTGCGTGCTGTCGTCCGCATCGCAGGCCGCGCGCCATTGCGCACATCCCGCCTCGGCTAACAGGCGGTCGATCCGCGGATCCATCGACAGGCCGAACACCGGCACACCATGCGACATCGCCAGCACGGCGGCATGATATCGCGTCGTCACGACGCAGGCCGCCTGGGCGACCGTAGCCGCAACTTCGTCAAGCCGCTCGGTGCCCCGCGCGACAATCTCTACCGCGAACGGCAAACGTGCCGCCAGATCGGCGCACGCTGCACGATCGAGCTGTTCCATGCCGACCAGCACAGGGGTGTAGCCCTGCTGCCGCAGCCCTTCGGCGATGTCGGCGAAACGCGCGAGGTAGGCGTCGTACGCTGCCGCGCGCGTGTCATCCCAACTGTGGAAATGCAACGGCCCGTAGCGAAACGGCGAGACCTCGCGCCGCGCATCAAGCAGGCGCGCGCGCGCCGCATCCGCGACGACCGGCCACCAGAACGGGTTGTTAGGGCATAGCGCAGCGATGCGCGAACCGCGTGCGGCTGCACGCGCGCTGTGGGGCGCACGATAGGTCCATGCGGTGTCTGCGCCGGGCTGCGTCTGCACGCCAAGGGGTGCGAGGTGCGCGCGCGCGGTCTCATTGCGGCTGAGGATCTGGCCGCGCGCCGCGTTGCGCGTGACGAAGCGCGTGAGCGCCGCGCTCATCGTCCCGCTATCGACGCCGTATGCGATGGCCGGCCGGCCATGCGCGTCGGCCAGCGCCACGCCGCCAATCAGGATGGCGGCGAGCGAATCGGAAAACTTCGATGTGTACGTCGAGCCTTCGACGTTCAGGACGAGATCGGCGTCGCGAATCGCGGCGTCGAGCGCATCCGGCAGGTAGGGCAACGCGGGTGTGAGCTTTGGCGTGGTCGCCAGTACGGGATGGTCGAAGCAGTCGCCTAACGCAAATAGCGTGATGTCGGGCTCGCGTGGCGCCAGCAGGCGCTGCAGTTGTGCGATCGTTTCGATGGTGCGCAGATCGGCGCCGGTGTTGCCCGCGCCGCTGTAGCCGAGCAGGAGAATGCGCAGGCGTGGCGCGTGGGTTGGGACGGGCCCGTGCCCTTGCGAATTGGCCGAAGCATCGATCCGCTGCTGCATATCGTCGAGGAAGACCTCATCCGGCGCCGCGGCGCTAGCGTAGCGTTGCAGCGCGGCAAGCGAACGGCGCAGCGGATCGTGATCCTCAGCCATATCCCACATCAGTCCGCTCCCAATGCTTGCGCGAGCAACTGCATTTGCTCCACGCCGGAAAAAGCGTCGACGGCGATTTCGACAATCGTCACGCCCGCGTGTTCGCGTGACAATTCGAGTGCATCGTGCAGCGCCTCGCGGCTTGCAACACGCCGGTGCGTCAATCCAAAACCCTGCGCCAACGCAGCAATATCGATCCGGTAAGGATTGCGAATCGTCCGTCCATACGCCGGCGACTGCGCAATCGGCAAAAAGTCGAAAATCGCCCCGCCACCGTTATCGACCACGCATACGCAGGCGGGCGTCGTCACCCGTTGCGCACTGGCTAACGCCGACAGATCGTGAATCAACGCCTGATCGCCTAGCACAAGCAAACCTGCATCGCGCCGCACGAGCGCTTCGCCGATAAACGTGGACAGCGTGCCGTCGATGCCGCTCACGCCGCGATTGACATAGACGTCCTGCGGTTCAGCGCGGACGTCATAGCCGATATCGGCGTGCCGCATCGACATCGAGTTGCCGATATGCACAAACCCAAAGCCCGTTGCAGCGAAGAGTTGATGAGCCGCCGCTACTTCGCCCCAGCCGAGCTTTGCGACACAGGCGCGCCGCTCGCGTGCACCATAGCTGGCGACGCTGGCCCACCGGTCGCGCCACGCAAACGCGACCGGGCACGACACATCTACCGCAGCGGACGCCGCTGCGGCACCGGTCAAATGCCCGCGCACCGCGTCACCCAGCGCACGCGCCATCTCGCCCAACTCGACCGTTGTGGGCGCAACCAGCACATCGCGCGGATCGAGCGCCTGATGCAGATAATCATGCGCCACACGATGCGGCGCGATCTTGATCGCGGGCACATCGGCCAGCGCTTCGAGATACGTATGCAGCAAAGGCAGCACCGGCGCCAACCCGAAGCGTACGATCAGTTCCGGCCGCGCATCGGCCATACGCGCACTGCCGCCCAGCACGTCGAATGCATTGACGATCAACGCCCCCGGCGCACCACGAGCGGCCTGCGCCGGCGCCAGCGCCGCGGGTCCCGCGCGCAGGCCGCTGCCGGCATCCGCGAGGACCGGAAATCCCGTCGCCGCAGCGAACCTAAAGATCGCCTCGAGCGATACACCCGGCTCCGGTCCCACGACGATCAGACCGTCGAGTCCAGCGTCAATCGATCGCTCGCGCCGCCTGCCCCGCACGCTCGCCATCACACGCCCGACGATCGAAGCAGGCGTCGCCTGAGCTTCGCGCAGCGCTGCTGCGGGAATCCCGAACGCGCGCTGCTCGCGCGCGACTATCACCGTATCGACGGAGACGGGATGAGTTTCGGTGGCGTCGTAGACCCCGGCAAGCGGCACATTCACATGCACCGGGCCAGGCGCCGCACGCACAGGAGACGGATGCTCGTCGACGCGTAAAGGGCGTAAAGCCAGCACCGCCACATCGCTTCGGCACACGCCATGCATGGCAGCCAGCGCGCGGTTTAACAGCGTACGTGCAGCCTCAAACGCAGCCGCAGAATCAAAGGGATCGTCGAGATCGGCCTGCGCCCGCACGAAGGCACGCGTTGCGCCGAGATGATCGGCCATCTGTCCGAAGCCTGCGCCGCGCAAAGCACGCGGCCGGTCGCAGGTCAGCACGACGAGCGGAATATCGCATGCATCGGCTTCGATCAGCGCCGGCAAAACATTCGCCACCGCTGAACCGGAAGTCGTGACGATCGCCACCGGCGTGCCGGTGGCCTTCGCCATGCCGAGCGCCGCGAAAGCGCCGCTGCGCTCGTCGGTGCTGATCAGCTCGACCGCGATGCCGGCATGCGCGTCGAGAGCAAGGCACATCGCGCTCGCCCGTCCGCCTGGACACAGCACGGCATGGCGCACGCCCGCCGCGCTGAGCGCATCGGCAATACCCTCCAC
>Ga0116227_10000430_pt1 | contig 80738 bp, 46 predicted proteins | sample S1TSphgellanicum_FD_89693 | JGI IMG/M metagenome (GOLD analysis project Ga0116227, IMG submission 89693) | Host-associated microbial communities from peat moss isolated from Minnesota, USA - S1T2_Fb - Sphagnum magellanicum MG | ecosystem: Host-associated > Plants > Peat moss > Unclassified...
AGTTTTCAGTTTTAGCTAAGTTTGCTACATGGCAGTCTGTGCGGGAGCTTGATAGAATGCAAAAAAAAATCCTTGTGAGCCCAAAGAAAGGGGTTGGATGTAGATTCCAAAGAACCATAGATTGTGGAAACAAAGGGCAATACCGTCACTTTGCCAATTAGAATACAACCAGCTGGTTGTTGCTGTGCTGCAAGCCAGATTAAGATTCCAAATCATCTTAACAACACCCAATGCCCTTGTTACTATCCATTATCCAAAAATCCAAATGCCAAACAAGTCTCAGAAATGAAAAAGAGATAAGTACTAGGAAGGATACAAAGGAAAAAACTGCTTGCAAGTTAGTAGCAGTTCGAGCCTCAACTTTTTGCACTATACCAAATTTTGTTGTTCTTCCAATTTTGAATAATTGCTCCAAAAGGAAATTTCTGCAAAGTGAAGAACTTCCAGCTAAACATGTGAATGACAAGCTCTCTTGCATGGTTAATCAATTCCATAATTTTGTTTTCATGAAGGTCAACGTAAAAAAATCAACGTTCATTTTCAATAGAACCAATTATTTGCACAACAAGAAGTTCAACCAACTTGATATAGTCTAGGATTTTATTTTCCAAAATTTGGAAGGAAATAAGGGTTCTCCACAACTTAGTGATTGGGTTGATATTAAAAGGTTTCTATATTGCCAACTTAACATTGTTTGTTATGCTAATCATAAACAGAGATCTTTGAAGGCCAACATCAACAATTAATAATAAGCCAAGAACCCATAGCTCATCAATTCCTAGATTGCTAAATGAGCATTGAACCTTTCTTCACATTTTGGTTGTAGCCAATATCATGAGTAAATAATACCCAACGCATTTGTAAAATCTTGAGTAGGGAATTAGCCTTGTAATTCAATAATAATCTAAGTGGCAGTTTCTTAACATTGTTGTTTCACAAATGCAACAACCTTTCCATATATCTCCCTTGTAACAAAAATTGATGCCCCAATTTGATCTAAAGATGTTGCCCACATGTGTTGCCCAACAAATTCAAAAGCCAAATGATCAATTCTGGGTGTTTAGATTTATAATCCAACAAAGACTGATGCTCTCATAACTAGTGTTGATCAAGGTAGTGAAATTATTGAACACATTATTTTCAAAAGAGATTTGATTGTCATAAAACATGTGATACACATCCCCTTCACATATCTTCACTATTGTTATGAAATCATAAACAAAAAATGTCCCTTAATTGTGTAAATTTAATCAAGGAATGTACTGCCTTTAACATCAATATCCATTACATTCAAGCCCAACAAAGTTTTCACATTAGTTAGCAAAGAAAAACTAGATTTGGCATAAGGTATTATGGGTGCATTCAATGCCATTTTCATCACAAGAGTGCAATATTTAGACAAAACATGTTCAACATGACTAATCATAGAGATCCGTCTTGTCTTAATGTTCTACAAGATTTTGTTGCCTTTAGTTTCCATAATCTTTGCCACTTTAATAAACTCCAAATGCCTTTTGGGGCTATGATTAAAATAACCACACTAGCATTATAAGAGATTTTCAATGTGAGAAACCAAAGGTAGGTTTGAGAAGGTTTGTATCACAAGATTGGTCTGATGTGCCATACAATGCACACATATAACAAATGGAGCATATTGTCATTCCTAATCTAAGGCTTTCTAAGGTGTTAACCCCATTAACACCAAAACACACCAACTTTGAAACTAAATTTTTTTGCTTTAAATCTCCTTGATTAATAAAGTCAGGTTATTAACATTAAATCTAGAAAGCATTTGTTGCACATTCAACAATAATGGTATTAAACACCAATCCTACACAATGTAGCCATGCACACTTGCCCAACTTGCATTATCCATGGTTGTGACCTCATCATAGGTAAAAGAAATAAAGTTGGAATTTTGGAAGGCAAGTTTAATAACCTTTAAAACTTCATTATGTATGTGTTTTGCAATTACCCAACCAACCCCATTAAACTAGTGTTTCTTGGGATTAGATTGAAGTTTTAGAAATTCATACAAGGGATGGAAATCCTCATAGTTAGTCATTGGTTTGCCTTTATTCAACAAGTTGAAAATAGTTGCAAATTAAACAATTTTTCGCTTGTCCTCCATTACCTGACCACTACTTAGTTGTTAGAGGATAGTGGTTGTAAAAAGTTGAGCATAAGAAATTTCATTTTTAACATGCATACATTTTGGATCCATGATCCACTTACCATCACAACCCTTTTTCTTGCATGCATGTTTTTCAATAAAGCCCCACTTAACAACCAATTTTTTTTCCTTCCTTTCAATTCTAGTATAAACATGACATTTCACAACAAAAACCAACCCAACCTCATTAAAATGGGCTTTAACCATGGCATTTCCACAACCCAGATTTCTTAAAATTTGGAGTTAACATAAGCAACAACCCTTTTAGGTTTTTTGATAGGAAGAACACATTCATCATCAACATTTATGACAACAATATCAAACATAACATCTATATTTACAACAAATATTTCAATTGAAGAAGATTGTAATTTAGGGGCATGAGGAAAGTTTATTTGTTCACTAGTGTTGTTGGATTCAAGTACATTACAAGAAACAAAGTTGGTAGTGGGGGGTATGAGACTTTTTGTTGGGATTCAAACACCAAAGAAATACTTAAACTTGAAATTACTCGATACCACTAGAGGAGCCATGCTCTAAAGAAGACCGGCAAATTCATAGGTTTAAACAACAAAACCCTAATTCAAACATTGGTCAAGATCAAAATTCCTACCTAATTTTTTTGTAAGATTATGACCAATGCACGATGATGGCATGGTGAAGAATAGCTTGCTACACAAATCCAAATACTTGCACTAGTAACCAAAAATTTGAAATCACCTACATTGTAATTTGAATACTTACATTAATTACAATGAAACAAAACTCGAAATCACCTACATTGGATGGATGTTGCAACTATCACTCACAACATACATAGTGCACATGTAGTCACAATGCAAAACTTCAACAAACACACGTCAAGACATCAAAGAAAAAAAAATCATTTGAACACAAGTTATAGGAAGTGAAATGAAAAACACAAGTGCACTTGAGTTTTAAAGGATTAGGAATCTTTGGAATGTGCAAGGGTCTAATTTCAAGTTGAGATTTTGAGCTCACGATTATAGCCTCTAATGATTATTAAAACACAACTTTAATCCGCTGCTAATTGTATCACTAACAATCACTAACTCACTACTCAATGACTCATCATTAAGTCCTAACAACAAAGTTTCAAGATGAACTATTTTCATTAATTAAAGCAAATGGAAATGCCAAGTTATCAAGCCCCAACACTCCTCATTGAAAGCTTCAAGATCTAGAATGCACAATGTTAGTAGTTACAAAAGTCTAAGCATGGCAAAATGAGATTTTGACTTGGTGTTAGGGTTGCAAAATTGATGGATTACAAGCCTTGGATCTAACGATCCATGTTGATCCTAGGTGAGGGTTGCGCAAATTGTCACTTTCTCAAGGGGGCAAAAAGGTGACATGTGGCTTGTTGTTTTCATCATCATGACATTAAAAAACCTAGGGGGGTCCTTTTGCAAATGGGGAAGGGAAAAAAAAATTCCTTTGTGGGATTTGTTAGTTCACATTTTAGGTCCCCCAAGAAAAAGAAATTTCATTCAACAAAAAAACATTGGAAATGATAAGTCTATATTTCCTTTGCCCACCAAGCAATGTTCCTCATGCATCACCAACATCCATCTTTTATGAGTTGTAGTCTTTTGTTGATATTTTGGATTAGTTTTTTTCATTTGTTTGACAATTTTATGCATGCCCATCTTCACTATATTTCTCGCAAGCTTCCTGACATAGGGATTTCATAGTCCTTTTGTTTGAGTTTAGTATATGACAAGGGATCCTTTGGGTAGAATGTTGTTCATTTTAACATATTTTCTTGTAGTAACCCACCGTACTTATGTTTTTTTCTCATTCACCAATGATATGCATATTGTAAGTCGTATCTCAAATGTGGTATTTGTTTTTTTACAATTGTATGCAAAATTTGTAACATTAGGATTTTCCATTTAATTAATGACGTTTATTGCTTGGTCTCCTTAGGAATTAAACCCATCCATAAGGTTTTTTTTACATTTGACACATGTTTTTATATTCTAGGTGCACTAGTGGGCTCTATGTCATTTGTGAAATCCTTTATCATAAATGTGCTTTAAGAGGATCTCAATATCATAATTAAATTCCCTATGCCTCCAGATCCACAAATATCCTTTACAATGCTTTTGTTTTGTTATGCCCAATGCCCAAGCTATTTGTTGCATCTTGTATTTCCATTTCTAGGTATTTTGTAGCATTACATCAAATTTGATTTGCATACCATGGTTGTGTTAGAAAAATTATTGGATATAGGATCTTTCACCATTATAGTTCAACGTCATTTTTCCTACTTCTTTTAAGGGGGCTTGGCCTTCCTTCAATGGTTTGATTTGCTACCCCCATCTTTTTGGGATGTTGGGCTCTTATTGTTCCTGCACTTGTGATTTGTTTCTAGCAAGATGATCACCTTATTCTTCTTGATGTGATAACACATGTTGAAATTGGCGCTTTTTCCTTCCGACTGGCACTATGAAATACTTGTGTTTTATTACTTTAGGTTGTCCATTCTTAGGTCACCCCCTTTTGAAAGTCTGTATTTTCACTCATAGGCTCATTTAATAGATCGCTTACACAAATAAAAGTTTACCACACTTTTAGTAGATGCTTCCTCAAATGCCATGTGAACACATTTTGAATCTTGTGTAGCTATAAACATGAATGTTTGGTTATTAGTTCATTTTACCACACTTGCATTTTGTTTGTCTTCAATCCATTTCCTTACAACATTACAATTTCGCTTTGGCTTACCACATCTTATAGTTGCACATCTTTCACATTGTTATGTGGACATACCATTGATGATTTAGATATCCATTTGTTTTGATGTTCATGTAAGAGTGAACACACTACAACCCATGATATTTTTTAGGATACTATCGCAATTATAATTTTAGAAAGTGGAAGACATGTATAAAAAAAGGTTTTCCATGTTTTCATTTACCACACTTAGTGGTGAATCAATATTTTTATCTCTAGATATGGTTTTTGAACTTTAGCGGACGTTGTCATACTTCTTCATATATGGTGTAATGTGCATCATCCATGATAACACACATATTGATAATTGTTGGTCAAGAAGAAACATGATCATATGCAAAATTTGCATCAAAAGACGATTTCATTCCCTTTGCTAAAGATACTTATGGTTGTTTTCATTCTTTGTCAAGGACATGAAAAATCACAAATACAAAGGCTAAAAGAAAGGTTTAAGTCTAACTTTCAAACAAGGAACAAAATAAGATTATTTGATTCAAAAACAAAAAAAACAAGAACTATGAATAAAAACACGAGATGTGCAAGACAAACGTGAAAATAAATCTTTATTATGTTAACATATGCAAACATGAACATGAAAAGAACATGACAAGGTTATGGTGCAAGATCATGCTTCATATTAATGTTGAACAAATTTTTAAAAATGAAAGGTCTTACTTCTATTTATACCCCTTTAAGGACCTAGTTCAAGGAACCTTTCAAAGAGGCTTTTATATGTGCATCAAGTAAAGAAACTTTTTAAAAACCTTTCTAATTGAAAATCAATTATGAATTAATTAAAACTTAACTAAAAGTTAACTTGAAGTTGATTAAAAGCTAATTGGGAATTAACTAAGAGTTTGTTGGGAGCTAACTCGAAATTCATTGCAATTTAATTGGGAATTAATTGGGAGTTAATTATAATTTAAACTAACACTTAATTGCGACTTAATTTGAATTTAATTAAGAATTAACTAGGAATTATGGATGAACATTATGGATGAATTCCATCCATTAGAAGATGGTGTTTAATGTTTGCATTTGTCATATTCTTGTTTTCATTCCTTTTAAATTTCTTGTGTTCAAACCACTATAACCCATCATCAATGGTCTTTTTTTTGTTCCCGTGATGCTTATTTCTTATTATTGACAACATGTGTCCATAACCTTCCAACATGCGTAGGCCATGATGATTCTTCAATGTGTTGTTGCACTTGGGAATTCCTCATTTTTCCACACCTTGCAATTAATGCACCCCCATCACTAATTGATTGGTGGTAGACAACATATTTCTAGTTTATAATCTTCTATTTTATTAGTGTATTAATGGTGTTCCCGTTAGTATGTTCTTTCATGACACGTGTTTGTGTGTTTTTATTTGCCTTCAATTTCTTGTGGATGGGTTCCCATCCATACCTCTTTTTTATAAACAAGGTTTTTTTTCTTCATGTAGACCCAGCATTGTTCAGATATTATCAATTGATGGATGTGCGTTCTTTCTAAAAGTCTATGGCAATCAAAGTGGTAGGTAAGGCCCAAGGATGAGGTTGTTACCACAATAAGGGTGCTAAGGTGGCAGCTGAAGGTGGTACCCTGTATTTTGGTGCTTGCCTCATCTGAGGGCCTTAACGAGCATAAAACACTGTTATAAATGCAAAGAAGAATAAACAACAGGAAAGAACCTAATGTTTTATAAGGACAAACATTTGACAACATGAGGTTTCTCTTTCAAAAAGTAAGATGCTTCCTCTGAACTCTGAGATAGCCTACGAGTGCACTAAGAAATTCTAGTGATGCTTCACAAAGCCCTAGGGTGGGGCATTTCCCAAATAAGGCGCCTACCACAAGATAGTACCCAAGTCTGGCCTTGCATTTTGGGAATATCTTTCACGTGGGCTTTACCATCGTAAAGCATGGTGAATCGCAAGGTGAACCTTATGATGAATTTTCATACATAGATCATGACACATAAGAGGGGGAGGGTTTTTATGCCTACTCCTTAAGAGCGGGAATAATCTTATACCTGCAAATAGGCATAATTGCTTCCCACTTTGAGGAGTAGGCATGAGATCCCTCATCTGATCTAGGAGAAGGGATATTCATGGTTATAAGATGCCCTCCAAATACATTTGGAAATTTCTTTGAGTACATCAGAAGGTTGAGGTAGGATGCCATTATTTGTACATTAGCTATAGATCTGACCTGTTGATAATTTTAATGGGTTGTATACAGCAAATTGATGCCTTGATCACTGGATGGCATCATTGGACTAATAACACTAAGAATTATTTTCCTTCTCAATTTTCTTCCCACGTAGGAGCTTACTGTACGTCTTTTACATGTGTCCAATTTGAACAATTGGAAATTGAACATTTTCCCGATTTGAATTTAACTATGATTCCAGCATCTTAATGCAGGATTGTGGATCTTGTCAGGACTACTGAATATCTTCAAGGATTCATATTCATAGACGAAAGGATGGTCATAATTTGGAACTTGTGGTTTTGGGCGTACCAATGTTAGTTGTTGGCGAACTGGTCCACGACAATGTGGGCCTTTAGTTTGTTCATTCATTGTTTCATTCCTTTGGTTCTTTAATCTGAAGCAGTTTCCCACGTGATCTATATGCCTGAACAAGAAGAGGATGTAGAGGGGCCCCACTCCACTAAGTTCCTTTTTCTTTCTCAAAAGACACAAATGAAATCACAAAGTTCTTTTGCTGTCGATAAAAGGATGGCTTTTGAATAGACTATAAGTTGCATTTCAAGAAAATTGATGATAGCAATGACATGTGGAAACAATACACCGACTATGTGAAATGAACTTGTGCAAGTGTGTGGGTGCCTGATTGCCTTGGGTTTTGTATAATGGATTTTGTAAGGGTTCTTTGATTTTTTTTCTTTGGGGTTGGCGAGGGGGAGCCTTTCAGATTATGAGCCTTTTGAATCTCAAGGTGCAAAAAGATTGCTCCTGATGAAATATGAAGTATTTGGGGTTGTCAAATTGTTTTGGAGCTTGGGGTAGGGGGGGTTGCTCTTGGGGAATACCTCATGTAATCCCAATACTGAAACTCTGGGTTTCATGAGTAGTGGTAGTCACTTGGATGACAGTTTCAAATTGGAAGTTGTTTAGCCCATCCCCAAGTAAAGAGGCATTGAAAGATGTCTTTTGAAACTTATATGTTTTTTAAATTTCCAAGACCAAAAAGAATGGGTGGAAGAAAAAAATTGGTTGAAATTTATGTCCTTTTTTTTTTTTTTCTTCCAACCAAATTTGGTACTCACAGCCAAATTTTCATTACCTTTTCCACGAATTTGCATCCCCTTTGTTTTCAATTAAATTTAAATTGAACTCAATTGAGTCTTAATCCAATAGTCGAATTGAATTTCACTTCAAGTTGCAGTGCAATGTTAATTGTCACTGGTAGTGCACAGCAACAGGGAGCTCAAGTTGATGTTTGTTGTCTTCCTGGATGACTTTGTGCATTACGTTGGGGCTGCAGGTGACTGGAGGTGCATGATATAGTAAGTGATCAAGCCAAGGCAACTTGGACTCAATGGGATTTAGGTTGGGTGACCAATTAGGAGGCCCGTCACTGCAATCAACCCATTTGTGTGACACAACAAGTGTAATGTGATTCTCTAGTTTTTTAAAAGAAAGAACCACTGCGTAAGGGCCGGGTATATGGACCCATGTGTGCTGATTCTCAAAAAATCAAAGAACATGTTTTGACCCAGATCCACAGTTCTCAAAAACTCCAAAGATTCAATCAATATCCTCAACTCCTGGTTCTTTCAGGAAACCCACAGCTCTTTAAAACTTTTTCGAAAACCTTGAATCAACATCTATTTTATTCTGAAGCTTTCTTAAAAACCCAAAACTGGCTGAAATCCTGCCAATCATCCATAAAACAAAGCACCCGACGAAAGGGGGAGAAAAAGGTACAAAATAAACTAGACATCTTTTTCTATTTTCCAGAACTGGAGGTTATATCAAAATCAAAGAACTGCCCAACACTGGACAAGACCTTGCTATTGGAATCATTATAGCCATTCTTTTTCGGGTAAACCAAATTTTATGGCCTTTGCTTGAAGCTCTCTTATTTTGGAGCTCATTTGACAAAATCTTCAATGACTGGGATCTGGAAAACTAGTTGTCTTGGAGGCACCATTGTAGGTCATGTCTAAGCGTTGTCACTACAGGGTATGGCTCCACTGATTCCATCAGTGGACCTACGTAGTAGTTTTGAGGAAAGAGCCTTCAGGCCATGCAAGGTCCACCATCAAGCCAATGACAGCAATTGAACACAGGATCAAAACGTTTGGGATGTACCCACCTTGCATACATTATGATGAAGCCAAATCAAAGCAGTACTGGTTGGGGCCTGGGTCGGTGTAGAAATTGGCAAGGGACATAGGCAAGCGTGAATGGCATGGTCATGCCCACATCAGGGGGAATAAATTTTAAAAGATACATTGCACAAAAGCATGACGCCGCATAAGGTCTAGCAGATTTGCTTTAGCTTGGAATTTCACACCAGGAATGACCCTGATGTTTGTATCCCTGGATGCCTTTGAGTAGAAGTGCTCTTTTCTGCACAAAAAGCTTGAAAGTAAGGCAAGGATGGAGCTTCACAGATAACCTGAAAATATGAAGTGGGCTATAGTTTGTTCTAAGAATTTTGAGGTGAGGACGTTAGACTAAAACTGAGGAACTGAGTTGCCCACTCAGGAAAGCCTAATGGACCCCCATAATCTTTTGTCCTACTGGGACTATCAGGCATTCTTTTTGACACGATCCAAAGTAAAGGTTTAAAAGCAGTATGAGCAACAACATAAGTAACAAGCAGCTGCCCTTTGCTGCAGACTTCAACCGGTGTTGTTCAGTTCCAATTTTTGGGCTGGTTCAGGATTCAGGTCTGGGTCCAGGTGGGTCTCTGCGGGTCAAGAGTGAAGACCCGCCACAAGACCCAACCAAGGATCAAGGTCCTAGCCAGTGTTGGATGGAGCTGGCCCAGGGGTCATAAGACCTTTTTCTTTGCAAGGTCCGGGTCTTAGGTCTTAGATCTAGGTAGGAGTAGGCCAAAACGGAATGAAACTCCTCCAGTTCAAACTCTTAACCTCCTTAAAGGAGATTACCCAACCACTAGGTTGTCATTTGACAGAATTTATTTTCATGTAATTGGTAGCTAAGTAAATCCACCCCACCCACTTTGGTGGCAATTACAATTTGACCCAACAGAGACTTATGTTAGTAAAACAAACTGGAATGATGCATCGTTGAAGTATGCCATAAATTGACCCTATCTCACATCATGATACAACAGACATGGCAAATCCGGCCAACAGTACCCAGTCACCTAGTGCACAGATCACGCACCGTTAACCTCATCCACAGTGGAGGTGTAGGAAGTATACAATGGGAGCTAGGCAGCCCGCATAAGTCCAAATTGTGACATGTAAAATACTACTTAGATGCACCAGTTTTTCCCAAGGTAAGATGTTTGCTACTGTTACCATACAATTTTGAGCTAAGCCAAAATCTTGGAGGGGTTCTTGGGGGTAGCAAAGCTACAAGGTGTGCTGACGCATAGGTTTGCCATCTGGACGTACTGGCTATGGGCTTCTAACATAGCCGTCAGATCTAGGCGCCATGTGCCAAAGATTCACCGCAATCTTCGCATCCTCTGTCCCCTCCCCCCCCTGCCCTTTCCAGAGAGAGGTTATTCTTGACAGGTTATTCTTGGCAGTCTAACCATGTAAATTGATAATTGACCAGAACAGACCACCATCTAGACCCGGTGACAACTGCTTTGTTAACCGGCCAGAGCTAACCAGCAGCCGCCAATGCACCAGTTGGTCGTTCTATCCACTGGATGGGCTGCGTTTTTTCATTCGATGTCAGATGGGGTTCATCACAGTCCGTTTCTTTTCATTACTAACCATTGTACTTTTTCTTTTTGGTTTCTTCTTGGTTGTTTTTTCCTTCGACTTAACCTCACACATAGCTACCTTACTCATCTTCCTACCCTCATAAGTATTGTACTAACCTTGGTACCTTATTAATTATCCTCTACTGACATAATTACCTTAATAATTAGTCATTCTACTAACCTAACTACTATACTCACTACCTACCCTACTATTTTAGCTACCTTGTTAACTAGATGCCCTATTGACCTAATTATTGTACTAACTACCTACCCTATTGACATAAATATTCTACAAACTTAGTTACCTTGATAAAATAACTTGTTTCCTATGTACTAACTTACTTTTCTACCTAGCTACCTTACTAGTGTAACTTTTTTTCTACCTATTAATTTAATTTGCCTACCTACTTTAGTAACCTATCTACTTTGCTCCTTGAACTTCCTTTCTATTTACTAACTTGCCTACTAACCCAACTACCTATGCACCCACCTTCTTACCTATCACTATGTTCACCTACCTACCTACGTTTCTACATAGCCAAATACTTAATTAATTATTTATTCATTTTTCCCACCTTCAAGCCCTCGAATCCTATTTATTAATTTATTAAGGTTCGCTCTAGTTCATGGATGATGAACATAGGTTCTCATATGTAGGTATTACAAACAATTTATAGTGGAAACAATGTCATAATTGTAGCCATTTCGGTTTAGTTAGTGCATATTTTATTAAATTTTGTTTACTTAATTTATTTATGAAATGGACATTACAATACATCTTTTCATGTAATTATTATAAGTATGTATTATTGGATTATGGTTTAGGTTTAAGGTTGGGACACATAAATTAGTTAGCAAGTTTTTCATAAATCTATAGTAATTAACTTAAACTAGGTTAAATTTTGGGGGTAAATTTTAAGGTTTAGACATATGTGAAATAATACAATTTCATTATATATATTTTTCAAAGATAGTGAAAAAATCTAGTTTGGAGAGATCACACAAAGGTAAGAAACATATCTTTTCTTTTGGTTTTTTACAAAATTTATTTGATTTTTTTTATGATTAAGGTTTTTTTTCGGTTAATAAATCTTTATAGTTTAAAGTTTAAAATTTTAGTTTAAATTTTTTTTCCTATGTTTAAATTTTATTTATTTTTTTACATTATATAATTTGCAAATTTTTTGTATAGTTTTTTGGGTTTAGGGCATATATTATTAGGATTTTTTTTGTTAGGATTTGTATAATTAGGGTTGTTTATGGCAAAATATCATTTGGATTTTTAGAGTTACGTTTTATGATTTAATGTTTAGGAATTCGGTTCATATATATCAAGGCTTAAGGTTTATATTCTAGACTTTGTTCATTGTATTGGTTTTTGATTTTATCACTTGTTTAGATCTATAACATAATTATGAATCTCCTTTGTTTCCATATGTTCCATAATTGTTAAAGTTCAATATTTCATAACCCACTTTTGTTTAAGTGCAATACTAGTATCATATTGTGATAATTCATTAACCATGAAACATAAAAATATTTTTAAAATATTTGATTCCCCGTTAATACATCATGAAATTCATGTTTTCAAAATTATTTATTCACCCTATAGTATGATTTAACATATATAAAAATGAACATAATACAAAATTGGTCACATTGATGATATAAGGGGTTAGTGTTTAATGTAAAATTTATTACTTAATGTTAAAAATATGGTTTAGATTTAGAGTTTGGGACATATAAATTAATTAACATTTTTTTTACAAGTCTATAATAATTAAAATAAATCTAGGGTGCATTTTGGGTGGAATTTTTAGAGTTTAAACATATGTAAAACAATGCAATGTCATTTGATATTTTTAAAAGAAAGTGAAAGAACTTAACTTGGAAATATTACCAAATGGTAATAAACATACCTTTTTTTGTGTTTTGTTACAAATTTTATTTAATTATTCAGAAAATTAAGGCCAAATTTCTAATTGGTGAAAATAAGTATGTGTGTGGGTATCACAAAATTATATGAATATCTAGCCCTAAATGCAATACCCATATTCAAGTTCGTTTCGATATAACCCATAGGTGATTGAAATAACCTAAGGTGCAAACCCGACTTTAAATGCAATACCCACATGTAAGGTCATTTCAAAATAACTAGCATGTAGTTTGGGTGGCCTTTCAATGAAAACCAAAGCCTATATGTAATACTTGCATGCAAGTTCATTTTGAAATAATCCATAGGTGATTTAGACAACATTAGGTGAATAATCAACCCTAAATGCAATATCCACATGTAAGGTCATTTCAAAATAAATGGTTTGGGTACCCAAAATATGTTTCTTTATATACCTAAATTGATTTTATAACAATTAATTATCATGAATAATTATCTAAAATAATAATTTGAATAGTTTATCAACATAAAAAATCTAATTAAGATAATAAATTAAATATTAAATTATTGATTTGAATTTTAGATTTAAAATTTAATTATCTAAATAATTAAGGTTCAACCAAATAATTAGTTAATTAATATTAAGAAATAAATGATTTTAAAAATATGATACTTAATCATTTACATTATCTGAAAGTAATTTTTTTAATTATGACATTATTTGTTGATATTTATATTAGATTATTATGTCATATGAGTCCCATAAATATTACAATGCAAGTATTGCAAAAAATGTTAAAAATCAGCAACTATTTGTGGACCTATATGCAGGTATTACAATGGATGTAAAAAAACCAATAACTATTTATGAGACTTATATATGGGTATTGCATACTTGAAATGACATTTTGGAAATTATAATAGAAAGGATAAAAGTATTGCACAATGTTCATTTTGATATTTGTAAACCTTAGATAAATTACTGTTACCTATTCATATGGGCCTATTTAATTTTTGATTCTTACATTTAAAATACAAAAAAGATTATGAAAAAGAAGACATATATAATTAACCATATACCCATCAAACAAGTGTGACTAGAGGAAAATATTATATTGATAAAAGATGTACAAATATGAATGGGTCAAAAAATGCTAAAAAACTCAATGAAAAAAAAAAGTTTTTTATAATATATCAAAGGACCAAAGTTCAAAAATTGAGTAGTCCAAAAAATGACAGGGCTAAAAAAACCTAACTAACTGTATAAAATGGAAACCCTAAACCATATCATTATCTACAATCCCATGTTTAGTTCAGTAAGTAGCCATTGCATTTTAACTTGAATTGCATTTGCAACAAATTCTTCTTTTGTTATGCCTTGAACCTTTTTAAACACCTAAAACCCACCAAATTAAACCCTAACACACCTTGGATGAAACAAAATTATAAAAAAATAATAAACCTTGAATATTATTTTTTCTTACTTTCCATGATTCATCCTAGATTCATGGAAATCCAATACATCTATCAACTCTTATGTCCGACTTGTTTTAGTGGATTTTTTAACCCAATTTTTTACATCCCATGCCATTTTCAATTGTCATGCATATGTAGAATGAGTGGATCAAATCATCTTTTGTAAATCTTCATCCTTCTCCATCCATGATGTTGCATCTCGAGGCATGTTTCCCATGCCCCAGGCATTAAAACCAACATTTGTAATAGTTGCTTTGAAGCTAATTTGACCAAAATTGGTTTCGGTAATGGTGGACATTGTTTTGCAACAATTACCAACTTATCCCATTCATGCTGGACTTTGGCACGAGCGCAATTAGCAACCTTTTGATCATTCCACCTTTGCACGGCCATGGCATTTCCCAAGATGTAAGCATTCATTTTGGCATGGTTTTAATGTTGAGGACCTCTTTAGAAATTGAAGGCCTCTTAGGTTTGGCCTTTTCTACCACTAAACCATGTACTTTCTTCAAATGTTTGGTCAACAACCATTTGGCACAATATGCAACAATGCGAATGCCAATTTTACATTTCCATTTCGACCCAACTTTCATCCATTCTTGTCTTCAAGCCATATTAAGTGGACAAGGGGGGCCGGTGGTTGAAAGGTTTGGTTGGTTTCAAGTTTCAGATTTAAACCAAGAAATATTTTTTTAAAAAGTCATTATTTTGTCATAAAAAATCTTAACCCTAAACCTTACACATAAAAAGTTCAAAAAACAGAATGCAGGTATTACAAAACATAAATCACACAATTAAATACAATTCTTGTAAACTCTAACTATTTTGAGGTATTATAATAAAAAAAATTTGACAAAAAAATCCCGCACCTTCCATCAAATGATGGAAGGTGCGAATATAATTAAACTTTTAGAAATTTGTACAATTTTTTTTATCTACATATAATCTAATGTATGTAAATTGTAAAACAATCCAACCCACCATTTCTCGATCGAAATTCCCAATCTATATTGGGAGTGATTTCATCATTTGAATTGTAGACTGTCACCATTATTAACTCTAAGTCACATAAATTATTTGATTCATTCATTCTCAGTTCTAATGAAATAACATTTTGTTCCCCAAGTCTCAATTTTGATGGAGTAACATTTTGCTCCCCAAGTCCTAATTATAATGGATCAACATTTTGCTTCCCAATTGCCTATTCTAATGAAACAACATTTTGTTTCTAAGCTTCCAAATCACCACCACCTTTCTTCAATTTCCTTCCTCTAGCCATTACAACCTTCAACATTAAAAAAAACCACACATTTTATTATTAATTGTCAATTTTAATCAACTAGACCAAAAGGACCAAAGAGGAAGAAAAAGAAAAAAGAAAGAAAGCGGTGGCAGCTTGCTATCACCTTCTTCACAACACCACTGCCATAGAAAAAGGTGACAACATTACTGTCGTCACCTTGTTCATAGCAAAACCATCGAAAAAGGCAACGATAGTTGCCATCGCCTTTTTTTGCAACAAAGCCATCAAAAAACGTGATGGAAGCTATTGTCGTCTTCTCTTTCTTCTCTGCAAGATCACCACAGAAGAAGGCAACAACATTTGTTGTCGTCATGTTCTTCTTTTCTGCAACACCACCATAGAAAAAGACGATGGTGTGTTGTCGTCATCTTCTTTTTCTTCTCAAACACAAAAAAAAAGGTGATGACAACTTGTTGCCATCACCTTTTTCACTGCAACAAAACCACATAAGAAGATGATGGCAATGTGTCGTTATCTTTTTCTTTTCAAACATAGAGAAGAAGGTGACGACATCAAATTGTTGTCACCTTCTTCACTTCAACAACACCACGTAAAAAAACAACCAAAAAAATGAAGAGAAGGGAGGGAGTTCACATTCAAGCTCCCGCTTTGCCTTCTCATTTTTGGCTCCTGCTTCAAGTGCGTTGTCCTAATTGCCATTTTTTCCCTCCCACTTCTAGCTCCTAGTTCTGCCCTCCCTTTTCTACCTTCTCGTTGTAAGCTTTCCTTAGCTTTGATGATGGAGTGAGCGCAAAATGAGGTGAAGTAGGTAGGAGGGAAAAACTTTGGGAGTAGAAAAGAGGTTGAAAACACCAAAAACCTTGGGGAGGGGAGGACGTGTTTTTGGATCATCCCCAAAACGGCTTGAACAGCCTCATCCTGAACTGGTGCACTGGTGGCTACTGGTTCACTCCAACCTTTGTTAGCCTTGCCTACCAAGGCCAAGGATATTGTGTTTAGATTCATTATAGAGTATAATAGCTTAAGGGATTTTGGCCCCTAGGTAATAATAGGTCTATTTTTCCATGAGGATTTTTGAAAGATGAATTTTTGGCTTGTGTTGAAACTTGAGATTAGTTATAAAGTTATAATATCTTGAAGGATTTTGGTTTTTTAGAGATTTTTTGAATATTACCTTTTAGCATGGTAAATTTTTTGAGTTTCCATAATTCTTCTTTTGCCTTTAGATATTTTTTAATGTAAACGGCAAGGCCACAGTGTGACACCCCTTGTTCATTTTGCATCCATGGTTGTGTTTAGGACAATTTCTTTCAATTGTTTTTCTCCCCTTATTATGATGTAGGATGTTCCACTTTTGCAAGGTGGAGGTTTGAGAAGTGGACCTCCCCCAATACGCATATCGAGATATCGAGATTAGTCTTGTCCCATCTAACAATATATATGTTGTCTCACTTTTGAACACTTATAAGTGTATATAGGGGCTGTGTATTGGATCTCACCCCAGATATTTTGTGGTTTTTGTATGAGGGTAATGTTCCTGATCCAGTGTTCCATTTTTATGCCATGTAATATGTAACTTTTGGAGGTGTAGTTGTTAATGTGGAACTTTTGAATGATATTTCTTTTCTGATTCTCTATATATGATGGAGGATCTTTAAGATGGACGCCTGCAATTGTTGGTTTTTATAATGAATTATTTTGTGACTTATAATAGATAATTACCATGTTCAAAATGTCCCTACATGGAATTAGTTTTTGGCAAGGATATCCCAACTTCAAGACCAATTTAGTAATTCCATTACACCAGCATGCACAAACTGAGTTCCACCTTATCAAATAAAATTCCCAGCTTCCACCTTCTTGAGTTATGTGGAGCTAGACATTGTTTGTGCAAATGCCATGTTGTGTATGTTACCAGGACAATCTGGCCTATTCCCATGGTACACCTAGCAAAACCTCGATGAAACTGGGCTGACTTGGGAGCAAGCTCTACATGTTCTCATCTCTATACCTGAATGGTTTGGCATAGATACCATGTAATATCACAAAATGGGATTTTGAGCACTGGAAGCAGCCCTTGTTTGCTGGCTATTTATAGAAATTTAAAAGTGTTAAAATCAAGAGCTTTTTGAGATTTTCAATAAGCCAGAAATTGAGTAAAATTTAAGAAAAATTGCCAGATTTCTATAAATGACTTAAGTATGTAGCCAAAAATATAAAAGTATGTTTTAAAAAATTTACTTTCATATTGAGCTTGTAGCCAGATTTTGGCTAAATCTTCCTGTGGATCATCATCACTTTTGGTACATCACAAAATTGAATCCAAAAAAAAAACAGCAAAGTCTGGAAGCTCCCCAGTAGACTAATAACTCTTTAGTTTGTATGCATCCTCATCTAAACCTGTGGAGAGCACAACTTGGTAATCAAAAGATCTTCATGAGATCATTGAGAGCTGTCTGCACCCTGATGTCATAGCCATTCAAACTTTGGGATTTCATGAAGATTGTGGAAGGAGCAAAAGTCTGAGTTCTCTAGATTCTTGTTCTTTTGTATCTCTCTTGGTATTTCACCCTGTTCTGTAGAAAAGAGGCATCTGCCCAATGGTGATCTCAAGTTTATATTCACTTAAAGAAAGAGAACTAGTACTTACCAGGTCCCCCAGTTCTTTTCAAAGATTCACAAGATTGATTTGTCTGCCTAGTGGATATGAACATTTGTTCCAAAGCTCTGTCAAATTGCATGAAGCATAACATTGTGTCGTACTTAGGTCCATTGAATAATTTTTTTCTCTCTGTGCCAAAAACAATGCACACGTTTTACGTTTTTTTAAATTCTGGTCTCTCACACATAGGCTGCCAGTTTCTGATAAACCTACTGGAATGGAAAACATGCTGACTTGAATGACGGACATCAAATCTACATTGGACACAAGCAGCAGAGAAACCTATCCCTCAAGATGCAGCAACACCCTTTTACCGGAGACAGTGCAAGAAAAACATCTCTAACTTAGATGCTGCAAAAAACGCGTAGGAGCTGATTTTTTTCGGCTGTAAGTAATTGTTCTTCTTCTAGGCTAAATGTGTATGGTGAACCCGCATCTACACTGGTCACTTCAGCTTCTTGAGTTGAGTAAGGCCCCAGTAATGTTACCTATGGTCCAAGAGTCCCAGATTTAGTCCAAGTATGGACTGTTTATTATGTTCAGAGCAACCGAAAAAAAGGTTTGGGGATTTCAAGTTTTTACCATAGTACCCAAAGGACCATGGGAGGCCTTGGAAATGGATCTGAAATTAAGTTTGTTTTTTTACTGGCAAAAATTTCATCAAAAAGAAAATTCGAAATTCGAAATCTGAAAACTGAATGATTTTGGACGTTTTAAATCGCCCAAGTTGAGGACAAAAATAAAGTAAAATCAACAGATTTCTGTACTTGGTTTTTAAGTGTGTAGCCAAAATATAGAAGTATAATTAAAGATTTGTACTTCATATTTTGGTTTATAGCCAGATTTGGCTAAATCTTCCCATGGATGATTGCCACTTTTTAAACATCTTTCCTATCAGTTTGTTTTTTGGTGCGAACTTTCGCCAAAATGCGAAAAATAAGAATACTTAAGAAATATTCTGTCCCAAAAAATCAACAAAAATTTGGAATTTTTTTGCTCACGTTTTGGACTCTGATTTAAGTTTGGTAACATTTTTTGAACTAGTTTTTAAAATATTTACACAGGTTCTAAAAACCTATTTCCATTTGTACTGCTAAATCTCTCTTGGGATGCTAATCAACGACCCAAAATCAGGAAATTTTTAATAAAAAAATTCATTGATTCCTATGGCTGATGGCCACTTTGGCTACAAACAAAGATTCCTAAAAAATACACTGAGCTACCAAATCCATCATGCAATTAATTGCGAGTGCTCCTCAAAGTGTAGATATATATCAATCAATTGTACATCTCTCAATGACACCTGGTATTAGATTTCTTACCTACAGGGGTTGTTTAATTACCCGGACCACTTGGCGCTGGACCAGTCACTAAGTCAGGGGAATGGCACTTAATTTGAATCAATTGCTCTTATCGACCATAAATGACCCTGCCATTGTATGTGTGTATTAATTGGAATTGAGGCTGAGAGCATGTGGTTCTTAATAATTAAAAAAAACCTTTACCTCTTAGCTATCTCTTTGGGCCATAAATTTTTCCGATTTTAATCGAATCAGCAACTTGAGAAATGATTTCAAGCTCTAACAAACTCATAAGTAAGGCACCAACAAATCAAAAATCTCGGAGTGGCAGGTACTATCTGAGCTGCCAGTTGAATGTCATTTCCTCCTGCATCTATCCCATAGTAAACCCTAACCCTAATTTCAAGGGAACAAAAGTGCACCCATTGAAGCACATTAATACGAAGGAGCATTTTCTAGCATTCCACCAAACTGCTTTCTCCTATTGTATTATACCAAGGAACAATTTCGACTTGGCTAATCTTTGACCAATAGGGCTCCAATCGTTTTGCATACTTGCTTATTTTCAATCACTTTGTTTTGCACATGTGCTGGGCTGCTTTGCCTTGCTCACTCTCTCAGCATGGAATGGGAAATTTCAAGATATCCAATCTTTGGGTTAGGCTAGCTGCATGTAGTTCTGGTTGTTTGCATGCAAAGTGTTTGTTGTGTCTGGATTGTTGACAATAGATAAGTACCCCCAGTTTATAATGGGGGTATTAGCCCAGGCCAAAAATAGTGACCAACAGTTTTGGAAATAAAAATTTCATGCATGCAATCAAAGTGCCTTGATTTTTTTCCTTTTTCATTTGTTCACTACATGTTCCCAATGGGTTCCCTAAGATCCCAATGTTTCCCCAAGGGTGTAGCCAATAGCACCTCGCTTTAATCCCATATGTTTTGCCCAAAGTCCTCCCCTTCTCACCTATATAGGTTGGCCAAAGGGGGATGCACTTCATCTTTGCATAGAATCTTCTATTTTGGGGAGCCTCTGTAATTTCAACTTTTTTTAACCATGGGCCATTCAATTTGGCTCATTGCCCCAAAAAAAAAACAAATGGACTTGTGAGGCGCCCCCAACTAATTAATATGAAACAAAATAAGTACCCCAGTTTAATTAGTTGACATTAAACTTCTATTTCAGAATCGTGTCACTCCAACCACAAAACCAACTTGAAATTGCCAAAAAGCAAGTTTTTGGGATGGTTTGGTGTGGGCACTATGAAACACTTAATTCAGCTCACCCAAGATATTTAAAACATTGGATTTTTATTCTGCTAAAAGAGATCCCCTTGATATGGATGATTCCAATTCATACATTGTTTGCATTTTTTTAATAACCAACATTAGGAAGCAGCTACACTACTAACCCATGAATGTCTCACAGAGATCTGTTTTTGTCATTTCCTAAACACAGAAAGAACTCAAAAACATTGGATTTTGCAAATTAGGCAAAGAAATAATTATCATGTGCCTCTAGTCAAACAAAAAAAGGCATACATTTTTCTCTTGAATGGACATAACCCTTTGTTTCGATTTTCTACAACTCATGGCCTCTGCTGATGCACCGTTCATATGTTTATTTCAAATCTGATTGTGACCATCAGTTGAACTGGTAGAGTAAGAAGCATGTACACATTGATGAACATCATCAACAACTAGAATCTGGTCTCCACTAATAGGGCTCACAATGCAGGGTTGAATTGATAAGTCATTCAGAGTATGTACGGGACCAACTCTTTGTGGCAGTGAAAGACCACATTATGTTAGGTTCTGTTGTGGCAAGACAACGATTTGCTTTCACCAGCGTGGTGTGGTGCTGTCGTTATTATCACCCCAACCAGATTTTGCCCCCTATGACAGACAGGTGATAAGCCCATACAATGACCATTCCATTCATTAGCTCATGATGGCGCCCTGATTGATAATTTAGGCTAAGTACTGCCCTTTTAGGATAAGAATTTTAAGAAAGCTCGAAAACTAAACCCAGCAGCTCTGATTAAAAAAGTCTCCAAGTTCCAATGCAATAAAAGAGCTGGCCCTCTCCTAATCTTTTAGGAGCTAACTAAGTAGGAACTTTAGACATTTTCCTTCACCAAAGTCAGCTTTCATTATCTTCCACTACCTACTTCTTCTCATTAACGAACTAACCGAGGCGCTGACCGTTGGATAAGATGAGACTATTGAATTTTTGCTGTAGTAATTGAAGCATTGATTAATGTTTTGGGCTGGCATCTAGGCATTCTCCAAGCCTCCGATGAAGAATCAAGATGATCTTGGTAATACCCCCCAAAGATAAAAAAATAGCATGACTCTCTTGAACTTATTAGTAATGGGATTAACGATGTGGGTCCCTCCTCCGCTGTCATCCTATGAGCATTTAACGCGCGGCTTTGCCTTAATTTATCCACTCTTTCCCAACTCCGACTGCATTTATGGTTTGTGCGCGTCTTTGTTTGCCTTTCTCACATTTCTTAAACAATCTGTTCTCTCGAGCTCTCCGTCTTCTCTCTCTCTCTCTCTCTCTCTCTCTTTTTGTTGTTGCTAGCTACCGCCCACAGACCCGCCCCCCCCCGGCCCGGGCTTCTACTCCTCATTCATTTTGTAGTGCACCTTGAGTTCAACCGACTATCTTTGCACAACTGCTCTCTTTTCTTTTATTTATCAAAAACAATCGGTGTGGCGGATTTGTTTGTTTGTTTGTATGCCCGTCCTAGCAAATATTAGCAGTTGGAACTTTGGATAGTTTTGTTTTTGGATTCAGAATTGCAGTGATCGGTTTTTGTTGTTATTGTGTTGCTAGTATTGGGTAGTTGTCTTGAGTGTTTTTCCTTCTAAAAGTATTTGGCTTGGTTAATTTTCTTCTTCTTCTTCAGGCAGAATGGAAGTTCCACATCTCTCGTCGAGTGCATCCGGAGGAGGGGGCTCATGGTCGTGGTTGCTTGCAGTGCCCATGCTAGCTAGGCAAGGGCGCTCAGCGCTGCTTCTAGAGAGTTCCGCCCCGCTGCTGAGCTCCTGGTGTGTCTTGCTAGCACTGGCCGCCATTAGCCTCTCCACGGTTTTGGTCTGCTGGTTGGTTCCGGGGGGAAGTGCGTGGGGATCGCTCAAGGGCAAGCGCAACAGTATACCTGGACCGCGAGGCTTACCTATCCTAGGTAGCCTGCTAGAGATGCGTGGGCTTGCGCACAGGCGCTTAGCGCAGTTGGCGCAAAGTCATGCAGCTCTCTCACTCATGTCCCTGAGTCTAGGTAACACCCGAGTGGTGATAGCTAGCAAGCCTGATACTGCGCACGACATTCTCTGCAGCTCGTCTTTCGCTAATCGGCCGCTCAAGCAATCCGCTCAGCAACTGCTGTTTGGACGCGCGATTGGGTTTGCGCCTCAAGGTGATTACTGGAGAGGCCTGCGGAGGATTGCGGCTAACCACTTGTTCGCTCCCAAGAGAATTGCGGCGCACGAAACCTCACGACAGCTTGAAACTGCTCAAGTGCTAGCGTCCATCGCCAAGGAATCCTCGCTAACCCCTGGAGGTGCAGTTCACATTCGTAGCCACCTGCAGCGTGCATCCTTGAATAATATCATGAGTAGCGTGTTCGGTCGTCGCTACAACTTCGAAGATACGGATTGTGCTGAAGCACTGGAACTGAAGGAGATGGTGCGTGAAGGTTTTGAGCTTCTTGGTGCTGTCAACTGGGCCGATCATCTCCCTGCCCTGGAAGCTATTGATCCTCAGAACATCCACCAGCGCTGCGCCAAGCTTGTTCCTAGAGTAACTGCATTTGTTCAAAATATTATTGACGATCACCGAGAGCGTGCTGCCGTGAATAGGTCTCCAGGCTCAGACGTTTCCGACTTTGTCGACGTTCTTTTGTCATTACAGGGTGGCGAGAAGCTCTCTGATGCCGATGCTGTAGCTGTTTTGTGGGTCAGTTGCCAACTCCTGCTCAGCTACTACTTTAATATTCTCAGCTACTTAGGTCTTGGTGTCTTCGTAATGTGGATCCATCTACCTTCTTAGCTTCTACTGTTTCCTGCTCAATTTCGTCCTAAGTCAATGTCTGCGAACCTCATAGACTCTGCTGCAGCATAGCATATAACTGAGACTGAGACACTGGCTTTGTTTGTTGGTTGTGTAGGAGATGATTTTCAGGGGCACTGACACGACAGCCATTCTGACCGAGTGGATCATGGCAGAGCTAGTGCTGCACCCGGAAATTCAGGCCAAAGTGCATGCGGAGCTGGACACGGTGGTCGGAAAAGAGAGAGCTGTGTGCGATTCGGACATAGCTCGGCTGCCTTACTTGCAGGCAGTTGTGAAGGAAACGCTAAGGACTCATCCTCCTGGTCCTCTCTTGTCCTGGGCTCGGCTTTCTACGGAGGACGTCCAGGTCGCAGGTCACCTCATTCCCAAGGGCACCACAGCAATGGTGAACATGTGGGCCATTACACATGATCCAACGATCTGGGCCAACCCCGAGGAATTTCGTCCTGAGCGTTTTGTAGCTAGTGAAGCTGGAGGAGCTGACATTGATGTGAGAGGAAACGATCTTCGTCTCGCGCCATTCGGGGCTGGACGTCGAGTGTGTCCTGGACGAGCCCTGGGTATGGCCACAGTGCAGCTATGGCTGGCTCAATTGCTTCACAAATTCGAATGGGTAGCTTCTACTGACCATCCAGTCGACTTGAGTGAAGTTCTGAAGCTTTCATGTGAGATGGTGCACCCATTGCACGCAATTCCTCTTCCCAGGACAAGTCTGGTGAACTTCATCTAGAAAAAGGCTGCATAATTTTCTTTCACACTTTTTGACACTCGATCCTCTCTCTCTCTCTCACCACGTCCTAGTGTACATGAGATCAAGGAAACAATCATTGATCATTTTGAGCTGTCCACTAGACTAGTGCTCCTCCAGGCAGTAGGAACAAAACAGGAATTCGTCTTTTGACTGGTTGATCTGTGGTAGTAGTTTCAGTGCAACTCATGGTCTGAGTTTGCTCGAGGAGCTGCTGCTGCAGCTAGCTGGTCTGAGGTTTAGGCAGATAAATTTGGCTCAGACTCTTTATTATTACACTTACTATCAGCTTCTTCTTTTGAACATCTTTCACTCGGAAAAAATTCCCAACTTCAACCCATTTTCAATACCAAGGTTGGAGGAGGTGATCGATGGCTAGGAGTATTAATCTATCTAGAAGCCAGGGTGTGAAGCTTCGGTAGTAGTGTGGATCATATGGGTTTCACTATCTATATATCCATGCAAACTTTTGTAGCTTGTGCAATCCTGAAATTTTTGGTTAAATATTACGACACTTGATGTAAGGCTGACATTGTTTTCTCAAGCTACCAAAACCGTGAATGATGATGATGTTTTTGACAGTTTTTTCGTCTACAACTCTAGTAACGCAGCAATTCTCTCAATTATTAGTCGGGATTGTATTACAGTATGCTTGAGAAGGCACACCACAAGTAATAATATATAGATGACATATTTGAACTTCTCCTCGTCTAACATCTATCTTGCTGAATGTGCAATATATTGTCTTCAAACTTTTGGTTCAAGAGGACAATAATGCAGAATACCAGCAGAGTGACTTTGTTCACAGAGCCTGCTCAATTTTGTACTCTACAACTAGCTTCACTTCTCATAATCTGATCTCTCATGTGCACTTAATACTTAGCTCCTTGGAATCTGTGTCCCTGTGAGAGCGAGGTGTTGCTGCATTGCTGCACCATGAACTGTGGTACATTTTTGGTAGAGTCAAGTGAAGACAATGTGTACAGAGCATCTTGCCTAGGAAAGACGCATCTCTGTTCTAATCCTCCTGACATAATTTAGTTGAAATCCTCCGAAATTCTCTTTATTCTTTGGTAAGCTGACACAAGATATTGGATTTGCTACCACCCTCTATCACACATGTGGTCAATTATCCAGGGCATAATTTTGCAGGGTCTTGTTATTTACTGCATTGTGGTATTGGCCAGTTCTCTTCACTGAGATCAAGTGTTGAGCTCAAGCACGGAAACGGATTTAAATTTTGAGGTCTTCACAGGATAGTTCTTTTTCTTTTCTTTTCTTTTATATTGGAAATTTAATTGGTTGGGTACTGGAACATTCTCTGGTGATAGTAATGGAGTATCTGTGTTTGGATTTGTACAGTACCCAAATTGTGGTTTTGGCATATTCTCTGGGAAAATGTATCCCTCAGGAGTCAGATCTTTTGTAAAGTTTAAGACCAAACGTCATTTTGTACATGTAATTTGATCATTTGATTGGCACTGTTTACTCCTTTTAATATTAGGGATCTAGACTCCGGTGTAAGTAGGAGGTACCTCTCTAATATTCAGAATTTCTTTCAGACCTATAAATTTTCCCTTTGACATGTCAAAATTTTTGTCTAACATTTCCTAGGGCATTACATAATTACAAGAGTGGGAGATTTGGACTGAACAACTATAACATATTTTTCCACTTCAATGCACAGTATACTCCAGGAATGGTATAGTAATCTCTTTGGACTGGTTTACAACAATCAAAACCTAGATCTGCATGGGTTCCCATGAAAATGGGTGACTTACACATGATAGTACCCGAAATATTCACAGGATTAAATGCATCAGATTTGGGTTGTATTTCTAAAAACTAGACTCTCAAAATTCTCTCTTTTTAATTTTCTTGGAAATCTAAATACATATCTTAGAATTATGTGAACCAATATATCTAGCAGGTTGCATTTTAAAACACCCCATGCACCTTACCATTCACAAGTAACTTTAGGATCTGATGCTATAGAACCAATTACATTCTAGATATATTTCAGACCAACCAACACACTAACACTTCTCCTTATTTTCCATGGCAGAAATTGTCTTTCGTTCCAAGTGATTGCTCAAATTCATAAAGAGTTTTATAGTACAATGAATTCACGTGAAATTCATTCCCTTTCTATGTCTTATACATGAGTTACATGCTTAGAGGACCTTGACATGCACGGTCCTAGATATTAAGCAATATCCATACTCACAAAATGCAATCAGATAACTAAGTGTTGGGAGGATATCTCATGTACTTCAATATAAAAAAGGATATCAATATGTATGTCAATATGCATCCTAATGACTAGTTTTTCTCCATTTATCACATGCTCATCCTCTAATTATAATTACTCCTTTAGATAAAATTTATCTTACATAACATATTCTCATTGAGTAATCAATAGATAGGATTTAAGAGGATTCAAATATGACATTAAGTAAAACATTATTTTCCTAGGAAAATAATTATTATTGTTTATTTCAAATGAATAGATCCCATGCGCACATTGTCAGTCATAATATGTTAGCTGGGAATGGCATGTATCTTGGGGGAATACAGTGATCAAACTAGATCTCACAAATTGTGCACATGAGTGGAATGGACATATGGTAATGCAAAAAGATGGAATGAGTACAGTTTTGAATCTTCTTGTAAGGGCTGCAAAACTTAGCCAAGGATATTGTCGGTTAGCTTTTTAATGTAATTGAAGTTTATTCACTTAACCCAAGGAACTGGACCATTAGACTGACCACATCAAACTGCCCTAGGATGTAACAAAAATTGCACACCCCGCCCACCCCCCCTCTACCCCGCCCTTTCCCCCATTCAACTTGCTTGCATTTCCACGTATAATTTAACCCTATCAGACTCTACTTTACCTTTGATTAATGGCTTGTCCCATCTAAACACTTTAATGACATTCCAAATAAAAATGATTTTTTAGGTGATTGTTGAATTTATTAATTTGTGATGTAACATGTTTTAGAAATTATCCAAACATATTCATGGTTGCATGTTCAAAATGCTTCATATCTCATATGTGGACAATACCAATAATTGAAATAATTGAACTGGAATTGGAATTGGAGGGTATAAATTCACAAAAAGAATATAATGCATGTCTGGATCTTACAGATATAGTAAAGAAACATATATGCTCCCAACATTGATACCAACCTCCAACAGAAATTAAAGAATAAGAGTTCTAAGAATTTGGTTCAGGCTAGCTATCAAATTATAGCCTTTCTTGATCTCACCAAATTTTCTCCTCCACAATGGGTAAGTCCAAACTATTTGATGTTGTTAACTGAAGGTAATGGTAGACAAAAGTCTCAATGAACACAGTTTGATGGCCCAAGGTTACATGACTAGTGTTTTTGTTTTTCTTTCTTTCTTTTGGTTGGTGATGAATTTTTGCTACTTTGCCAATCTTTTCCAAAGGAGAAAAACTTGTGAACTTAATCCTCTTAAAACGGTTTGCAACAACTTGCACTTTTCAATCTCAGTATTTAGTCTCAGCATATCAATTTTGGAAAATGCATTGGTGCAACACACAATTATTGACTTGAACTAATGTATGTTGGAACCATGTACATCTGACTTAACCTTTGAGGAATTTCCTTGTAATAAATATCAAAGTGATAACTCAGTGCTGTAATTTTGAAAGGTCCATCGAAGTCAGAATTTAGTGTTGAGGCATGGTGGATCAGATCAATGCTGCTTCCAAACATGTCACATGACATGATACCATACCTTTTTTTTAAAATAACAGTCCCACCCACATTGTTACCATTGTTACCAAGACGAATGAGGAGTTTTTGTATGACATTCAGATTTTGTTCGGTTTCATGCGTTATTTGAATACCCCTACTAAATATCCATTCATGCATGTAATTGGCGCAAATCTGAGGTGTTTACTTGATCAACTATGTAATGTGCACATGATCCACAATGTGGAGAACACCAATATTTGTTGAAATTAATTGTCGAAATAATTAGTAGTTATAGTTTTTAAATAGATGAACACAAAGATTGTTAAACAAAATGAGTTATTGTTTTACATATAGTTTTAAAGTACTTCACGTTTCAAGTTGACCATGGAAAACAATGCCAAATCAGCCATTGTTACTCAATTTGTGTTGCATAAGATTCCAATCCTTGTAAAGATGCACTACAACAAAATACAACTTTTCTTACGACAATAGGCCTTCACATGTGAGTGTGGTAACAACATATATTACACTAATGTGAAAGTACAATAAACATCACAAATGTATTATATATATAAATGGATGAACCACAAAAAATTACATGTATGAACCATGGATCTATCAAATATGGCTAATTTGTGTCACAATTGACGTAAATTATGCCCTATTTTGTTGTCATGTTGGCAAACAAACCCATTGAAAAATGGTTTAGTACTTTAAGATTCACAACAACAAATTGTGGTTTTTCTCACACAATAGGCCTCCGCTCATGACACATGTATGACATAAACATTGTGGTTTCTTCCATTGCAATGTATAATATGTGGCAATCATTGTAGCATGTGTTACATTAAAATTGCAATTTGACATTGTAGTTTGACATTCATGTAATATGTCCCACAACTTAATTTCAAACTACAATTTGAATGTAATGTATGCCACAATAAACACCACTTATTGTACATTATAATTAGTGTTTCTTTTTTTATGCATTTTTGCAACACGACAAGAACAAAAATCACATGTGAATGCTACAAAAGGTTTTTTTAGTTTAATTGCAAACATCACCATATTTTAAGCAAAAGCTATCGACTGAGCAATTATTTTGCCTTAGTCATAAGGATGTCTTTTTAAATAGTCCTATATATTTCAAAATTTTCAAACTTTAAAGCAATTAACAAGTGGACAAACATGCAAACATGTTGTGTTTTACATGTTTAGTTTGTGTAAGGCCTTAATTATATATTTGCAACTATGTATGTGAGACAACATATGCACAAGGGGCTACCCTTCATGTTTTATTATCTTTTGCAAATATTTATATATATTTATCATACCTATGAGTATTAAGAATTGATAATTTTTGATGAGATATTTGTTTATTTCAAAAAAGAAGGTTTGCCAATCCCAAATTTGATATTTCAAAATTTTGACAATTTAAAAAAAAACACAAAATAAAACTTACATTTTAATTTTGTAACAATATTTTAGTGGTTGGGACAATCAATAACCTCAAGATTTGAAATTTGATTTCATAGATTTCAACAAACACCAAAAAATTGTCTAGAATTAATTTATATGTCTAGGCTATTAATACAACTACATTCAAGCATGCTCATTTGAACCTAATAATTTCTCAACATGTCAAATTGGAAAAACTATTGGAATTTAATCATCTCTTTTACACTTATATGATTTTCTACAACCTAGCTCCAAGGTGAAATATTGGGTCAAAATGTGAAAAGGGCAAGAAAACCCATGGTCGCTCTTTATTATTTCAACTAATTGGAAAACAAAAAAAAACAGGGAATGGACAATTTAAAAGAAGAGCATTTTATTTGTAATCAATATATGAATGTACACATCAATGAACATGGTTTTTCATAGATTACATTCCTTATTTAAATTATTTGCAAATTACAGGAATGTAGGGCACCTTATATTCATTTCTAGTGGAAAAGTATTGTATCCTAATAATAATTAACTCTGCCTATCAAGTAGGTTCAAATCCTCTTATTCGTTTGATTTTTCTCCAAGCATTCCATTCACACATATAGGGGTAGTACATATGGAGGTGGCACATATTCAACACCAATGATAATTGATTGATAAACTTTGGAACATCACTAGGAAAAGTAGTGATTGAACAACAACAAAATAAAAAATGCACTAGCAAAATAAAAAATCCTATCCTTGGATTTTCTATAGCGTAATATGTAATTGAATTGAGTTTATGTTGTTAGGGAGTTTTGCTTTGAAATCAGTCGCTTCCAATGAGGCAAATTGGAGGTCCATAACAAAAGGTGGTACTGTGCAATGCCATGAGGGGTTGCAACATTGTCGCCTAAGGAATTTGTTCCCAACAATGTTCTATACAAGAGCTCATGAACTCAAATGTAATTCATACATAGTGACAATGAAAGGGGATGTTACACCCACATCTTATTAACAAAGCAAAGCAAGTCCACATGCAAACATAACAAGGAGTGTGTCACATTGTGGCCTTGCCATTTACATTAAAAAGTATCTTAAGGCAAAAGAAGAATTATGGGAACTCAAATATTTCACGATGCAAAAATATAATCTTCAAAAAATCCTCTAAAAGAAACCAAAATCCTTCAAGATATCATAACTCTATAGCTAATCTCAAGTTTCAACACAAGTCAAAATATAATCTTTCAAAAATCCTCATATAAAAATAGACCTATTATCTAGGGGCCAAAATCCATTAAGCTACTATACTCTATAATGCATCTAAACACAGTATCCTTGCCTACCAAGTCAAGGCTAACAAAGTATACAACTCTACTCGCAAACATGACATTGGGGGTATTGAATCATACAAGGGAAGTGTACATAGTAAAAGAAAACAATTGACTTGTGAATAAAATGGATGAAACCTGTTTAATATTAGTGAATCAAGCAAATCAAATACATTTGCAAACAAAAGAACAAAACAAGTGTCATATAATTCATGTAAAAGGATTTGGGCTTGGCCAACAGGTTAGCCTATTAATTAATAGTTTTAACACCTTAATATCAAAAAACATAAACGTAATTTTGGATAAAATCAATGTTGCACCATGAAATTTTTCATTTGGTAGGTATCTCTGAATGGTCATTGGTGTTCAAAATATTGAACGTTGAAGCCTTTCAAGTATTGGACTTTGAAGACCATGTCCATATTTGAGTCCAGAAAGCTTGATACCTGCCCGAATGTAGGACTTCTCCTTATGGTGTAGTTGAGGAATATCTCCATATCCAGCTGCACAAAGCTTGATACCTGCCCCACATCAGTATTCACATCTTGACCCAGCCCGGCCACCCCATCCCCAACTCCATTCTCCTTTCGGTGGGCTGTCTTCCCTTCTTGTCTATGCAATTGTTTTTGTGACAATGGTTCCGTATTCAACCCAAACTCCTACATGTAGTGCCCTATGACTTTGGATACCAAATAAAAGGCTTATAAGCAAGGATGCTCCCCGCCCCACCGTTTCTTGCAGTGCGGGTTGTCCCCTTGGCCCATCAATTTTTTTGTGCACATCCATGCCTGGACGGTGCTGGCCTTGGGCTCCAAAATAGTTGAACTTGTAAAACTGTAAAATGTGACATAAAATATTTATGGTGTAAAACACGTAAGAGAATCCAGATCAAAGGCCCCCTATTTGGGCTTCTAAAAGTATTTGTTTACATTAAATATATAGTGGTACTTATTTCCTTATCCCCCACTCATAAACAAGAGGCTTGGACAGTATAAAGCAAGCATCTATTTAAATGCCACTACATGGGCCAATGGTTATGGCACATTAATCAAACACAATAATTAATTTTTTTTGCAAAATTGACTGCCTCTAGCGCAACTATTTCTCAAGTTCAAGAGTCCTTTACTAAAATCAAAACTCAAAATCAACTTTAATAAATTTTTAATGTAAATTCCAGAACACTCATCTTAATCATTTAGCACAACTTTAAATGATTAACATAATTTTAAAATACCAAAACAAAAACATATGTAAAAAAGTTTACAATTTTCATCACTATTTGACATGATTTTTTATTTATTTAAAAACATTTACACCCTAATTTATTCCAGATTTTTTTAACTTCAATGAAAATTTCACTAAATTTTATTTTTTAAATATTTTAAATTAATAAATTGATAAATACTTAACAAATCATGTGTCTTTATGTGAAATTGGAGCATCCTTCACACCATTCAAATTCACGCCATTTAAAACGATGTACTCCATCTAAATTACTGTGTACATACAATCATAGCACTACTGGTGGAGATACTTCTCCAACTTGAATCCAAATGTCCGACTCACTCTTAATACTTCATGAAGGGAAATTGTACAGTGCACTGTAATGGGACCTCCATTTTAACAAAAGAATAATTCGAAATGTGGAGTGTTTTATAGTTGGCTAGGTTGAATCCACTGAATTGAAACTCAAAAGGGTAGTACGAGAGAGAGTCCAAATGGCCGCCTTTTCTTAAAAACTCAGATGTCCCCTAAGAGACCCAATGGTCCCTTTTTAACTCCAGAAATGAAAAAAATTAGGTGAAGGACATAGCAAATTAGACAACATAGTAGCAAGTGAACTGGCTACAAACAAAGGAGCTCGCTCTTTCACCAACTTGTGTGGGTGGGGGTGTGTGCCCCTTTACCCATATATATAGGTGTTGGGATTTGGCCTTATGTTCCAAAGCAGTTAAACAAAGACAAATGCAAAGTGTCAAATGATTGCAACCTCAAGCCAAACACCACAAAAAAGACAAAAGAATGATCCAAAGTTTGCTAAGCCAATTTGTGACAAATGTTACATAGACTCACTCCCTTAGGGCTACTCTACTTTGTCCTAAGGTTCCAAGGTGGACATTTTCTAATTGGGCAACTATGAAAATGTCCTAAGGTTTAGAGGTGGACATTTTCTACTTGTCCTAATTTGGGCAACATGGATGCCCAGTTCTTCTCCTAAGGGGGAACCCCTAAGTCCCCACAACATTCAATAACCAGTTTGCCAAATGACCCCACTATCTATTGCTTGGCCATTGTCCATAACATATAGGGAAACCTAACTGGGAACCTATATGCCACCCCCCCCGCCCCCCACAACTATACATGGAAAGGAGAAATACTACAAGAAAGGATGGCCCCCAACACAACAAGTGCATGACTTTTTCTGTGTCCAACACATAGCTGATAGCAACTTAACATGTTGTTATCCAACACATCACCGATGACAACTTTAATTGTGGATCGAAGCTCCTTTCTTCAGAAGGGAAGGTGCAAAATAGGAAACGTAACCCAACCAAGTATAACAGCATAAATCCTAAGTAAGATCATGTAGCCAATCTATGCTGCCTCAACAACGTTTGGAAACCCAATAAAGTGAGGTGCAATCTCTTGAGCTTCAGAGTTTTGGCTCGGCAAACAATGTTCAACCTTTTTACGACTCAAAAGATATGAACCCATGATTGCTTCACAAGGATGAACTCAACTAGATTGTTGTCGGCTCTAAAGCTTGTGGCATAGTGGTATCATTTCCAAGAAATAAAAATGTTTATTTGCCAACTAAGTACCTATACCTGAACACTCCTCATCTTATAGGGCTATATCAGTTTGGAGATGGTCGCATTTCTAATTGCAATAAGAATCCATAATGGGGTAATTCAATTGCCAATTGCTGGACAAACTCCCCCCCCCCAAAAAGGCTTTACCCCCAAATACCACATGGTTTTGCAATGACTTACACTCTAGTTGGATTTGTTCTAGTAGGTAACATGTGCACGGCCTACTGGAAAATTAACCCCACAACTATTTACATTGACTCCATAAATCCCAACCATATGAAGTATTGGCTTGATGCTTTCAACTCTATATTAAATGTGTGATAGGGGGCTTAAGTTGAATTCATCATAGGAAGCTACTACAAAGGTTGAATTTGGATTCCACATCAGTTTCAAGGTGTGCCAAGGTCCTATAAGTTTGAAAGACATTTGACAAGAGAAGGGTAGATTTGCGAGAAATTCATTATGGTGTAAATAAGCCAACCAATTGACTTCAAGGCCTTGTTCATCCCCTCTTGTTTAAATTGATATGAAAGAAATGGAACAAGCAAAAAAATTGAATTCATATGTTTCAAACATTCATGAACATCAACTTCGAGTAAATTGGATGGGTCCAAACTGGGTATAAGGATCCACTATGGGACCAGGGAATATTTTTTGAAAAGTTGCACAATTTGCCACCTTAAGAAAAAAAGGATTGCACATTTTGCAAATATGCCAAAGTTGTGAAGGAAATTTATGCAACCATTTTTCTTTAGCAATGCAAATTTGATGAAACAAATGTTCGTCTTTATGAATATTGTTGGCAATATTTAGGGGTGATAATAGAAAGCTTTGGCAACCACTATTTAAGGTTGCATTCAAAATTGGCGAGAAATAATTCGCCAACAATGAAATTTTGATTATAGCTTACATGGCATGTTATTAAAAAGCTTCAAACCTTCATCAAATCACATTATGAGGGGATCAAACCTTAGTCATCAAAGACTCTACCCACTACAACATAACGTCTCCTGCAAGTTGGTAAGGTAATGTTTTTAAAAGGAAAGAAAACATATCTAAAAACTTGGGAAGGAATGGTCATTAAACCAATGATAACCATGAAAACAAAGGGCCAATAATTTCATAAATTTTTTTCATTGTTCACATCTAACATCAACAATTTTGAAAACTAAAAATAGCCAAAAGCAATAAAAACAAAGTGTAGGTAATGAAAACAAAACAACACAAAGTTTGTTTGGCATTCGGAAATTTGCAATTGAATAGCCTTTAAGCATTAAAGGCATATTAACACTTCTCTAACTATTAAAACCCCAAAGTTTCATCATAAAGAAAATTTTACATTGTAAAAACTGATTGCCCAAACATGCTAACACACAAAGTTAATTCTTGGTCAATGCATCTTAGTTTTGATGAAATTCAAGCAATTAAATATCTATTCATCCTTCATTAAACCCAACACTTGAATCTTGGCAATTTTGTTAATTTCGCATACTTTGAGATGTTGCAAAATAAGATGACAAAATTAGTGATGGAGAACAAAGGCAACTTTGGCATTGCTTTTCATTGTCATCTTAAACATGGATTTTTACACAACTAAAGTAGATGCACACATTAGCTCAATAACCACATGTTCAATAACATTTATCTTTTTCAAAGTACAAAAAATAACATTCAAAAAATTCAAACAAGGTTGTCACAGTGTCCAAATGTCTATCAAGATGTGACATGTCCGTTTAGACACTAACACTACCTAATGTCACATCAAAATACGGTTAACCTAGGTCAACTTAACCTAGTTGGCCTTCCCAAAGAAAGTTAAAGGTGATTGAAAAGTGCATCATTTGATCACCTTATACCTTGTGGCAATTGAAAATCTTCTTATTGGTAACCCAAAACAAACAAACAACAATCAAAATTGTTTCAAGAAATGATCAAAATGTTTTTGCGCAAAAACTTTAAAAACTCAATTGTTAAATCAATGGTGGGGATTAAATGATCATCCATTAGATGATTGAAAATTTTTGGGCACCAACCAGAAATTTTTTGGGCAACAATTGAAGGAAAAAATTAAAGTGGCGACCAAAAATCTTTAATCACATGAATTGACAACCAAAAATTGACAACAAAATTTTTTGGGTAGTGACTAAATGTTTTTAGGCAACAATCAAAACAAATTCAATTGTTGCATCATTGGTGGAGATTGAACCAAGGTCAATTGAATGAATAATAATTTTTGGGAAGCGCCTCAAAACATTTCTAAACATTGACCCAAAAAATTTGGGTGATAATTTGGTGATCAAAAGTTGACAACTAGAAATTTTCAATCGCTCAATTCAATGACCAAAATTTGGGTAACCAAAAACATTTGGTCACTAGAATTGATATGACCAAAAAAATTTGGTTGCCAAAAAAATTGTTGAACATCCGTCTTGACGAATGAAACCAACATGTTTAGACAAACACAAATTGGGCATTTCACATCATTTTTTACCACTATACATTCAAATGGGTGTTGAATGATTCATGACATTTTTCAAACAAATAGTAATGAGGATACATGATATCTAATGCCTCCTACAACCCATGTTATGGAAAAATGTGTGTGTAGGTCAACCATTAATTTTGAAACTACTTCAAAACATTGGAATTTAACACATGTGACACCTCCAAAATGTCCCTAGGCACATAACATTCACCCCATGTTAAAATCTTGAACTTGTGCCCAAATGTGATTTGTGTGGCACTTGAATGCTAAGTGATCAATGTCACTATTCAAATTTGTAATCCATTTTTCAAAATTATCTCACATTTACCTTCCATAAAAGACTAGAAAGAAACAAAGCAATGATATTTGAAACCAATAAAAGGATCCAGGAAAATCTCATGTAACTATGCATGGGTCAATTTTTTTTGCTTCCACCAAATTAATGACAAAAACATCTTTAGATTGTGCAAGTTTAATCAAAATTTTGACAACACTTAAAAGAGGGACAATGTCAACAAGGCTTTAAAAAGTTTCAATTTTAGCCAAATGTTCCAAGTTCAAGATAAAAGCTTGGATTGTAGGGCTATCATAGGGCCATTAGCACCATTTTCAACAATAGTGGGCAATATTCTTGTAACATCAATTTGAATGGGCTTAACATAAAAATTTAGCAAGTTTTGACATTGTTCAAGATCTTCAAACACTTTATTTCCATGATTTCCACTAGTTTCACCAATTAATTACAATATTCCAAATGCCTCTTTGGAGAATTGAAATTTTATTTTTATAGTCATTGCATCACAATAAACTTTTTTGGCATTCCCTATAGGGAACAAAATGGAAACCTCTACCAAATTGAAGTTGAATTAACAAAACATAAGGAAAATTCTCCAAGCGAATTGTGGGACCAATATTTCAATGTCGTATTTTAATTTTCCCATTGTGAAATAGGGGGATCTTTGTATTTTCCCATTGTCAAACATACCATTTCATGCTTCCATATGAAAATTCAAGTTTTTCTTGATGGCCCCACATGGATTCTTATAAAAAAATTGTTATGCATGAATGTCTCAAGATGATTAACCATGAGCAAAACAAAGAAGGTTTGGACAATTAAATTTGTCCAATGCACCATGCAATGAACATAAATCATGAATGGAACAAATTGAAACTTAAGCTAAACAATAACACTTGTGTAATATTCCTAAAATACATTAACTCCATCAACACCAAAAAAGGTCTTTTTTGGAAATGAAATCATGATGTGAAATAACTCCATTGACAAAAATTGCTTGCATAATCATTACAATCAAGTTCATTACATTAGAACCATCCATTACATGTTCTAAGATAGCAAAATAAGGGCTCTTGTCCAATTTTAAATAGTACATGCATGCATTGAGAACCAAGATTAGTTGTCAATTGAAATAATGTCATCACACAAAACAAACACATTAGCCTTATGCAATGCAAGTTTCATAGCTTGCATGACAATGGTAAACCCCAACTTGCATTATCACACTAGTGTTTCTTGGGCAATGCTTAACCTTTAACAATTCAAGAAGAGACTTCATGTTCTCAAAATCTATCATGGGTCTACCATGGGATAACAAGTACAAATATTACAACAAAACATAGTTTTTCAAGATGTTCAACTTGACTACCTTGTCTATTTTCATTAAAAGTTTGATCAATTTCACCAAAAGCCCTTGATTACTAAAGTGATATTTTTTTAACTAATTCAATTGACTAAAATAATTTTTTGATTAATAATCCATATGAAATTTAATGAAATATGACCAAAAATGAACACCTCAAGTAGAAAAGGACAAGGGTTTAATAAAATGAAATATGAAGTCAAATAAAAAATGTAATCAAATAGGAAAAAACATGAACACATATAATAAAAAACAACATGAGTGTTGTCAAATGAACATGTAGTCATAAAATCAAAAAAGAAATATTACATAAGTATTCATAAGTTATGGGTAGGTTCTAAATAGGTAGGGAGGTAGGAAATTATGGTACAATAGTGTAGGGTAAGTAACAAACTAGGTAAGGTAGGAAGGATATATAAATTAAAGCTAAATAATTAATTGATTATTATTTGGCATTAATATCTTAAAAATTAAATTTTAAATTAAATTAAATAAAAACCCATAAGTAGCCTAGTTTAGCTAGTATAGATAACTTAAGCTAGTATATTAAGTAGCCCAATAGTATAGTCTAGGTAGGCAAGGATAATATAACACAACTTAGATTAGTATATGTTATTACCTCCCTAGGCTAAGCTACCTTACCTATCTACCTATGTAAGTAATATAAATAAATTGAACACGTTCCTTAAAATGTTTCCACAAAAAAACTCACCTTATGAAGGTGGTGGTGCAATGGTTAAAAATTTAATTTTTCAATGTGAAGGTGAAGAGTTCAAGACCTCACACTTATAATTTAGGCCACTACCTTGGTTGCTTAACTAATCTAACTTACTACCTAGCTAGCCAAAGTAAGTAGGTAAATGCATATATAACATTGATTATTAGGGTGGTATGTAAGTAGGTAGCAATTATGGCTCCAATTACTAAGCTCATAAGGAAAACGTAAAGTTTTTAATGGATAGAGGAGTGTCAAAAAGCTTGGGAGCTTATAAAATAGAAATATATTGAAGCACTGATTTTAATTTCAACAAAGTGGGATATGGTGTTCCATGTTCACATAGATGCATCATTGTTGGTGTGGGGGTTTTAATAGCACAAAATGTCATAAGGAAGAGTGATCAACCAGTAATGTATGCTTCCAAAATTTTTAATAATGCAAAATATAATTATAATACCACAAAATAAGAAGCGTTAACTATATACTCTTTGCATTCCATAAGTTCTAGCATGATCTGTTGGGAAATAAATTTGTGATTTATGTTGATCATCTGGGTTTAGTTTACTTAGTAAATTATCCATAGGTTTCAAGGAGAATAACTAGGTGGCTATTATTGTTTATGGAGTATGACTTCACAATAGTATATAAACCAGGCAAGACTCATGTAGTTGCAAATGTTTTGTCTAGATTACATAATACCACAAAACATTCAAGAATCCTAGAACAAACCACAGATGCTAATTTATATTACACAAAACTGAAATGGTTGAATGATGTTAGAATGTTTTTATAAACAAGACAAATGCAAAAGTTTTTGTCAATAGGGCAAAAACAATGGCTAGCTAGAGGGCTAAACCATTTACAATGAAAAATGATGTTTTGTACATAATGGGACAAGACAATATATTAAGGCAATGCCTAGTAACCACAAAAGTTCAAAAGGTGATTAAGGAGTTGCATGATGGAATAGTAAGGGGTCACTTTATAATTGAGATCACACATAAGAAAAGTTTGGATGTAGGGTATTTTTGGCCCACTATATACAAAAATGTTAGTGAATTTTGCAGATCATGTAATGCATGTTAGCACACTAGAAGGTTGGCTACATGGAATTTGGCTAAGCTAGTGACAATTCTTTTAGAATAACCATTTACGAAATGGGGATTGGATTTCATGGGACCAATTAAACTAACAAGAAGGTATACATGGAACAAGTACATATTGGTGGCCATAGATTATGTAAACAAATGTGTGGAGACCAAAGCATTAAAGACAAACACTACAATAGTAACAACAAAATTATTGTATGAATGCATTCTTACCAAATTTGGGTGTCCACTAACCATAGTCATAGATCAGGGGGTGCGTTTTATAAATGATGTTATTAAGCATTTTGACAAATCATTTCTTGCTCTAACATGTTAATTCCACTACCTATTACCCATAGGGGAATGGTTAGGTAGAGTCCATTAACAAGGTATTGGGAACATTATTGATTAAATTGGTTAGTGAAAATAAAATAGATTGGGATGAACATTTACCAACAATCTTGTTTTCTTACAAACAACATACAAGGTAACTATAAGATATACACCATACCAGCTTGTTTATGGGTTACATCCTTTAATTCCTATAGAATACATTCTGCCAATAATCGATAATAACCATAGAAAAGGAAATCATGTGAAGGTTTTAACACTTGTAAAGTTTTAAAACTAAAGAAGCTATAGGAAAACGAACTACAATCTAAGGTGAAATTAAGAACTTATAAGTGGAATAGAGTTTTATGAAATCAACAAAAAAATATAGAAAAACAATTCAAATTCAATGATTTTGTTTTGTGCTTTCCAAAGGGGAGTAAATTGCATTTGGGGAAGTTCACTAAAAAATGGTTTGGACCATATAAAGTACAATATGTGTTGCTTAAAACAATATAATATTACTAATAACATTCATTAACCTTGAACTTGAACCTATGTTGGTGAATATTAACAAGTTAAAACCATACAAATTTATTACATCTGAGGTGCAAGATTTTAAAATATAAACATCAATCTATTGAGAAGAACCATAGACAATAGATTAACCATGGAAAGGAGTCCAGGAGGATAGTAATACAAATGAAAATGTAGAGGACAAAGTTGTGCCACATCAACCACAAATGAGGGTGGACAACATGGTAGTCACAACCACAAAGGGAACAGTTAATTCAATAGTTTAATTAACTAACTATATTGAAAAGTTGGGACGTGTTTTAGTACACATGGTGGAGCAAATGAGGAATGGATGGACATGTGGTTATGATGACATATGGATGAATGAAAAGAACAAAAGTGCATCCAAACCATTGACGAACAATAACTACTTCCACATGGACATACATGAGAGAAGCCATTATGAAACAAATGGGGTGTTTAAAAAAAATGAACATTCAATACATGAGGCTACCCTAAATAAAAAAACAAGAAAGAATGGTTGTCGAATTTCTTAGCATGTGAAGTTTTTTCGTAACATATTCATGTTTTGCATTTAAGATGTGTGTTGCAACATGAGTGAAAATAGTGCACCTAATTTATTTTTTTAAATAATGAAAGAAATAAAAGTGCAAAGAATTACAGATCGTGAACAAGTGCAAAAACTTGAAGAAGAATAATACGTAAAAGTTTTTATAAAACAACGAAAAGCACAAAAGGATTTTGGGAAGATAGGTGGGAGGACTAATGTATACCATTATGCCGCTGGTAGCAATTTCACCAAGATAATCACCATCATCATCTAAGTGTGAAAAGGGAGGAAGGTTTGAAACAAGGATTAATGCAGTAGTTCGGTGTGTAGACAAAATCTAAGCTTAAATGTGACTTGTGTTGGAGAGGCTAAAAAGGGGTATTTTTAGCAAAAGAACAAAAGTTGCAACGAGACTTGGTGCAACAATGCAAGAACCTATGGAGATCCAGGATTCTAGTGACGAAAATGACAAAGAGGCTATTGTGCAAAATAACAATTAATTGAAGCAACAACAGAATTTTGTGAGAGCACATAAATCACATTGGAGGAAAGATGGCCACAAACAGCAAGACAAGCATAAATGTCTAACTCACCATTTCAACCAAGTTTAAGTAATTTACTAGGCCTTGGAATTGAAAAGAGAAAAAAACATATGTGGAAGGTGGATCAAAAGACTTTGGAACAAAGAGGGATTAGGATTCCAAATGTCACAAGATTGTTTTTTACTCCAACTAAACAAAGTTATTCCAAACATGTGGAGATAATAAAAATGTGGAAGAATATGGGAGATAGTGAACAAACTTGGGCTAGTAAGGCAAGATTAGTCACATTGTTGGACATTGAATGGAACGAACTAAACCATGACAATCTAGTAGAATTCCTAAATACTTTTATGATTAAGGCGAATGAAATTTGTTTTGGGAGGAAAGGTGTAGTGTATGTCATTGGTAAACAAATAATAGCTTATGCATTTGGACTTTGTCAAAGTGGGTATGCGAAGGATCCCAAGGGCCATGTGACCAAAATGTTGGTAGAGGAGTTGTTATTTAATCATGACATTAAGCCTCCATACATAAATACAAATAAGTATAACATTAAGAAGTGCAAAATTCCAATTAACATTAGATACCTAGCTGATACATATGTGGTATACCAATGGGAGAAGGTTAATTATATGAATAATGAGAATGCATTGACATTTATGAAGGTGGAGGAAGGTTGAGGTGGATTGGGCACAAATTATGTTCAATAATTTGTGTAGTGAGTTGGATAGATGGACTAAGATGCTTTTAAAAAAACATTCCAAACTTCTTATACAAGAGTTCAAATAGTTCAAAGCCATTTAATCCAATGAATGAAGCAAATGAAACTAAAGGTAGTGGAGTAGCACATAAACTACAATAGGAGGTACCACAAGACTTCCAAGGAGGAAAACAAGATCCTTAGAATGAGGAGAAGGAGGAACAATAAGAAATGATTCTTGTACCAAGAACATAGAGCACAACTAATGACAGTAGTGACCAAACGAAACTAGTTGGAAGCATAGAATAGGTTGTGGAACAAATAATACAAGGTACAACAAAAATATTGCTTGTAGATTCAATGCTTCTAAGTATAATAGTTGAGGATGCCATAGGAGCACCAACTAAGGTGCAAATAGTAATATTAGCAACTCAAGATGAAGAAGGCAATCCATAAATGGTTGACACAATCATTTGAACAACAAATTTTTTTACTATAACAAGGATTTTGAAGACAAAATCCAAAATGGAAGGAAGGTATTATTACCTAATGTATGGCAGTGATTAAACAAGGTAGAATAGGATCAGGTGTATGGCAAAGATTAAACAAGGCAAAATGTAAATGGTTAGTGAGTTGATAGGATGAAAACATTTCATTAATTTGAGGATTCAAATAACTTTCAGAGGGAAAGGACTTAGGATGTAATTCTTGAGGTTGAAAAATTTTGGGAAAATGTTTTTTACACAAAGAAATTGAGATTGTTGAAACCGTTGTTGGAGATTAGAATAGAATCAATGAGTAGTTTATAGTCTTATTGGGTTCAAACCACTAATTTTTCATGTTTTCCATTTTGGATTTCTACACTTAATACTACAAATGTTTGAGATATTAAATTTTGAGTAAAGAAAACATTAGGATGTTGATGAAGAAACAGTGAAAATACTTTGAATTGTTGTGTTTTTCTGACTAAATTATGAGACCTGACCACAAATTGTTATTATTGATGATAATAGAGAATTTGAAAAAAAAAACTATAATGAAAAAAAATGTGAAAACATTTTACAAATAAATTAGAATGAATACAAACCACAAATTATGAACTTTTAAAATATTTTTGAGAACATGATTGTATTTTTTTGTTAGTAAACATAAAGCAATTATGGATAGAATTTGCGACTACAACCTCAAATTGTAGGATGAATTTTTTTTGATGAATCGGATGGTTATGATCATTTTAAAATGGAACAAGTGAATAGCCATCGACATCATGCTTTTAACAACCTACCTTTCATGTTCATCATCATTTGGCAAGGTGACCCTTATTGCTTATCTCTTTTTGCAACATGTGTTCAAGTCTAAATGATCATTCTAATGATGTCATTTTTTTTAAAAATTCAATTTAACAAAAATTTGTTTTTTAATTTATTGTCCTTTAAGGATATTGCTACAATATTTAAAATCATTTTTTAACAAAAAAAATCCAAAAAAAAAAACCTTGTGTGGAATGTGACAATTATTTAATATTCATTGTGTTCAATGACTATTTAAGTTGACATTGAAAATTTTAAATGGACTTGTACAATAATATTCCTAAAATATATATATATATTTGAATAAATAAGGTGTTTTTTATAATGCAAGCAAATGATTAATGGTTGTTTTATCTTTGGTATGCCACACCCTCTTAACTATTGGAACCACTAAGAAAAAAAATACATCTATATATTTTATGAATTATTACAAATGATTCTTGCATACATGTGTGAGTTTGACATCCTTTGAGTTATATTTTGACATCATAAATTGAATATACCCTTTTTAGAACTTCATCATTGTGTAATGTGTAAAGAGAATCAAGGTTTCAAATATCCAATATGCAATTCAATTGTGATACCAAAATGTGGAAAATATCAATTGTGGAAGATTGCACAAGGTTTACAAAATGAAGATTTGTCGACCATTAAGTTTGAGGTAATCAAAAGGAAATATGATTGATTAAAACAATTAGCTACTTAAGTCTAATGTGATTTAAGTTTTATGTTGTTCCTTTGGCAATGTTATTTGTCATTTGTTCAACAACAATTAATTAACCTTGTTGAAAAATTAAATCTTTGTCATTGACTTTGTGGCAACTATTTAATTAACCACAAAAAAAATTATTTCTTATGACATTTAAGGATGTGGTTATGTAGTTGAAGAAATAATAGATCTTATTTTTCAAGTAATTCCAAATAAAATTGCAGATAGGTTCTGCACCAATAAAAGTTGTTCTCAAAATTTGAATTGCTTACTTATATTTCAATGTTGTCCTAAAGATAAATGATTCAAAAATTAAAACATTAGCTTTTGCAAACTTGAATCCAAAGTTATTTTCCATCTACTAGAACTTAAAATATGGTTATATTCTTGTAATCCATTTAACATTAAGATTGTCATGAGGAAATTGCATGATTTTAACCAATAAGTAATGTGCACATTGAAATATTGAGTTTCAAAATGGCTTTTTGATATTTAATAAGAAGTTATGATGACCAGGGTGATAGATGGTGCCATTGAAGGTGTGGCAATATCCTACACAATTCTTACAACTTTGAATGTCAACAGGTGTAAGGTTTTTGGCAACCCTCCTTGCTTATTAATTAATGTCAGTTCTAAGTCCTCATGTTTATGTTTACAAGTACCTTCATGTTTGATAACCAATCTACAAATAAAACACATATATTTGCAAAATTGTATGGTATTTGGGCTACTTCATGATTCACTTCTAAAGATTTCATACATTGGATGGATGCCACCATGCACAATTTGCTTATGGATCTTGTTTCTACAAGTCATCAATGTTCATGTTTGATATTGTGTGGTTTGTAAATTGTTTGTGACTTCAAAACATAATAGATGCTAGCTTGCAATATAAATTCAAAATTTCTCCTACTAGAAAACTTGAATCTGACAAGGTTCACTTATAATAACCTATAGATTTTCCCAATTTTTCACTACTTCATGTATATTAATTCACCATTGTACTCACAATGGTCTAAATTTTTTAAAGCTTGTTTTGGCAATACCCTTGTTTGTTTATGGTCATATGAAAATTTTATCGCAACATGGTTCTTTTTCTAATGGTCATAGAGTGTGATTCCTAAATGTTGAGGTTTTTTGCAAACTTTCACATTGGTGAAATACATTTTTTTCTTATCATTTGATTATGATTGGTAATGTAAAACAACATGGAGCCCATGTGTATTATGAAAGCATTAAGATAAATTTGAAATGAATTTAATGAACATGGAGCACCCAAAAACATTTTTAAGGCAATGAAGCAATGTTTTTCACTAGTTTAAATATTCTTTAAAAGTGTTATAATAGATTTGAAAGTGACATTTTTTTGTGGATTTTTTTAATACACTTACATAATAGTATAATGCAACATCTTATATGGTCATAAATTTTTTTAATAAAATTTATTGACTTGTAAATCATGATTTTAGAAATATTATATCACATATTCTATTTTAAGGATTTAAGTCTTAGCTTTGTTGGCTCCATTTGGACTGGCAAGGTTCACTTAGAACATTCATTAAAATTCTTTAGACATTAAAGACATAAAACATTCTTCTTTCATTTTATGATTATTTCAAGCCTATTGTTTGATATGTTTTAGATTGCTTTGTAAGCACACTACTACCAAAAATCACACACTACTACAAAATAATGAGCTTTTTGTGATCATTAATTTTTTTGAGCTACTTTAATGATTCAAAATGGGCTCAAAGGTTGTTTATACTAGGAGAACATTATAAATTAGTGTAAATTTACATAGGACATATAACTATGAAAATGAAACTAAAAACAATGTCATGGCCTCCCCACTTAAGGTTTGCACCATGAAACTATCATGGACTATTCACACAGAACATGAATCTATCATGTTTAATAGCATCACAAGATGGATTATATATGATGATACAAATTACAACACATTTATGAATGGAAATCAATCCAATGCTTGAAAAATGTTGTGAGAATAAGTTGTCCTTAAAATAATACTTCAATGGGGACAAAAGAAGCAAACTAGGAATGAATTGGGGATTATTTTTTAACTTCAAATGGTTTAAGTGAACTAAAGGCTACTTTGGTCTCTAATTAGGTTTTAGGATTGTGGGTATTTAGGAGTTGTAATGCAATAAGATTATGTGTAGTTATATATGATATATAACTTTGTATTTGAAGGGTTTACTTTTAGGGTTTTCATCCCCATTATGCATTTTTTGGAACTCCCAAGATCAAGTTAACCCAATTTCTCACCTCCAAAATGAAAGGAATTATCTTGGGTCATTACAATTTGCATGTTGACATCATTTGATGAAACAAGTTTGCCCAAAATTTTCCACTCCAACCTTTTCATCACAATTCCACTCCTTTTACCATGCTAGTCAAACACCTTTACTATCCCTTCTTGTTCCCTTCTAGCTTTCATGAACACTTTTGAAGCCTTCACACTTTCATGTTCAAAAACTCTTTGGAGCTTTCGCACCAATTTGATGTTCCTTGCATGTTTTCACATTAAGTCTCTACTCCCTCACACCCTTGCACTCCCTTCATGTTTGCATGAAAAATAATTTCCTTGAGCACCTTCACACCTCACAAACATGCATAAATGCTAGTCAATTTTGAAAACAAACATAATTTTGAGCTTGGAATTTCACTTGAACATTGGGTTTTTCACATGAAAATGAAGACACAAGACCAAACTTGATTGTTAATTGATGGTAATTACCATCACAAATCAAAATAATCAAAGGTTAATTCAGGAATGGAATGTTACCCGACAATATTACCAATAATGAATTACCTTTAAAGTAGAATAATCATAAGTTAATTTTGGAATAGAATTCCATTAGAAGAGATTTTTGAGTGGGTAAATCTCCTAGTCTAATTAACCTAAAAAGCCTCCTAGTAATTATTTGATTATTAGTGGTAGGTTTATACTTACTGTCCATTATTTACTATGGGATGAAACCACTTAAATAATTATTTCTAAAAAAAAAGGTAATTTGCCATTAATTAGGGAGTTCAACCATGCTATTAGGAGCCACACTTGCCCCCTTAGACTAGTACTTTATTCTTAAAATATTTTTAATACGTCTTTAAAAAAAATAAAAATCTTGAAAGTTTTTTTAATACTATTATGTTAAGGTGTATATTTAAAAAATCCATAAATATGTCGTTAAAAATTATTTCAAATTGTGCTTTTAGTGTCAAAATTGTTTTTAAATTATTTTTATGTAACTTTTAAGTAGTGGTTACAAAAGGTTAAAAGTCCTTATATGTATTTTTCATTCATTATATTGATTCCAAATTTGTATGATATGTACATAATGCATTCACAATAACATTTTATTAAAAAAATTTATTTATTAGTATTGTTGTTTTACAATCAAAAGTTCAAAAAATTAAGCAATGGTTACGACTACTTTTGGTACATGTTAGTATGATTACACCCTAGGATAATGTGAAAAAATCTAAAATTATAATGGAAACCCATGTGTGGTGAGGAATCACTTTTGGTTTTTCATTATTTCTTGGGTTCATTCCTTCATGTTATCATTCCTTATTCCTTCTCATTCTACCATCTTATGTGTGTGGTTCTAAGAAAATTGGTGTGTGTGAAGTGGGAGAAGAAGATTGTACTTATGTGAACACAATATACAACAAATTTTGGTTGGAAGTTGTGTGAGACTTTTCTTTTGTGTTTTCCTTTGATTTTTTGAATGATTAAAATAAAATTTAGTATTATTTTAAATAAGGTATTTTTAATTTAGTTTTAAAATTTCGTCATCTTTCACTTCCTAAAATGCTTATTGGAAATTAGTAATTGAATGGTACCTATAACAAGCATGTAATTGTAACAAGAAAATAGTTACAACATGAAGTTAGTTATAACAAAAGGTAACCAATAAAAAGGCATCAATTGTAAAAGATGAAAGCAACAAGTTGGTGATGTATTTTTGTGATCAATATATTGTGCCCATTTTTAATTTTTAATTTTTCAAAAAAATGCATTTTCAAAAATGTTTTTTCAGATTTTTTATTTAGTTTCTACCCAACAACCCTTTCTTTGTGATAATATTTAGGCTATTGGTTCCACGATCTTACATTGATAGAACACCAAATTTGGCACAAAATTGAATTTGGGTTGTTATTATTTTCCTAATTATGCAATATGTCCCCTATTGTAGGATTTCATCCCTTGTTGGAACCAAAGTGGCCATTTTCATACCCCTAATACAACTATTTTATAAATAATTATATTATGCAAAGATTGAAAAAAAAATCTTTTGGGATTTTTGAGAATATTGAAAAAAATTTAATTTAATAAGGAATTCATCATGTAATTTAGTTTTTAATTTCTAAAGACAAATCACATTATATGATCTTTCAAATGATTTGCCACAATGTAGTTTATTGAACTTCCAACATTTTGTTTCATAAATTATTTTTATTTTATCACAAATTTCCAAATTTACATTAACTGACATAATAACCACCATGTAAGGTAGTGCATCCTTAACACCACTAAACTTATTTATCAATTCATTGATTCATAAACATTGCAACAAAAATTTATGTATGTATTTATATTATACATGTATTGTGTGGGAAAAATCTAAATAGTGAAATTTGGATGAAAAAAATTGTTGAAATCCAAGACCCTAAAATCTTTCCACATTTGTTACATGAAAAGCAATTTCATCCATTGTCTACCTAAGGGGGACATTAAATGTTAAAATTTTACACTACCTACATCAAATAAGGTATTTTCTAAAGGTATTATGTGAAGGAACTTTTTTTTCCCCATCCTATTATTATTATTATTATTTAACATGTACATATTTAAGCCACCTTAAATTTTTTATTTTTTATTTTTTTATTTTTTTTTTGTTTCAAAATTTGATATGCTATGGTATGAAAGGATCTTTCATTTCATGTTCACAATCCCTCCATATTCAGTTACTAATTCATTTACTAGTATTAATTTATTCACTAACCTACTAATTGAACCTACTAACAATTAACACCTAAATTTTTTAGTTTATACAATTTTTTTTATGCCTTTCTAATATTGGGGATTAACATATATCCTATATTAATTATATCTTTATTTTCAGAATAAACAGACTCATATCATAAATAATTAATTATAAAATTTACCCAACAATCAATATATGAAACCTTATATTTTATTCACATGTTTTGTAAATTTAAAAAAGAGTGTTCCTTGAAATGTATTCACAAATATTTAGTCCTTGCAAATTCAAGGTACAAAATGTGAAACTTGAATATTCAAATATTGTTATAAGTTCAATATAAGGCATGGAATTTCTTTTACTATGCTTCCACCCATTTTGATGTTATTTTATTGATTATATATTTGATAAAAAATAAAAATGAAAGCACCTACTTTCTTTTGTCTATTTTACCATGATTCCACCCTGAAATAATTATGTTCAATTTCATCATACCCATTCCATTATTTGCTAAATGTCCAGGCACTTTTAGCATTATGGCACCTTCTTGAATATTCATATTAATTTGAATACTCTCAAAATATATGAAAGAATTTATTTATGAAACCATTGATTGCATAAACATGAAGTAAAATTTGAAAACAACATCCAAAAAGTTGAATATTTGGTGTTCTTAAAATCAAAGATCAGTGTTTGGACCAAGGTTTTCTTTTCTCAGTTTTTTGTTTTTGCTAAATGAATTGCAATCATCTTAATAAGATGGAGTCTCTTTTTTATATATGTACAAACATTATTTTTTTGATTAGTCATGGGTCAAAATCTGGCCAAAAAATTCCCAATTTTTTTTGATGTGAAAAAAACCTCAAAAACGTAAAATTTTCATGTGTTTTCACTTTTTAGAAAACCAATTGCCACCAAAGCAAAAACACACAAACTAGTTTGAACTTCGGACTCTTAAAACCTTTTGCTTTAACAATATTGAAATCAACATATTGTAAACTTGAAATTTGCAACTTCTTGACACTCCACTTTTGGATTTAATTTATACCACTATGAATTGCAAGACAACTTTTTACAATCACTTGCAACCTTTTTTCATGTTTTTCTTTGGGCATTTTATTCATGAACATGTTTGCCCCATATATTATCCATTTCATCATTTTCCAACTAATTGATCTTATGCATTTCCTTAATATGTTAACTATCATTTATTAAGTTTATAGTCCAGGTACCTCCCTTTTAACTTTTGGGTGGGAAAGTTCCATCTTGTAAGACATTTGTAGGTTTAAATCGTTTAAATATTCCCAAGAGAACATATGTTCAATAGTTATCAAAGATGTAAGGACCATAAACAACATCACAATCTCTTTCATCTCCTTTGGATGCTTCTCAAAAGATGGGTATTTCCATGACAAAAGAAATTCAAAATTAATATTACATGTTGCACCAAGTATGATATGGCCATGATTCTACCACTAAAAGTAACTTCCAATAAATTTATCATAATTTTAATAATTCTAGAGTGCAAAGTGAATTATGTGCCTTAATCTTGGAGTGAATGAATTAGAGCTAGAATCAAACAAAGGCCAAATGCCATTAGAGACTGATATCTATGGTACACACAACATTTCATGGTATACATCGACCTATTATGACTAGTTTACACAAAATGTTCTTAATTGTACAATTGCATACAACATTTGAAATTGTAGTGGTTATTTTTCTTCTCAAATATCTACATGTTTTGTATGTTCAAAGAAACAGGATTTATTCTACAATCTCCAATGCATATGTTATTTCAGTTTTGTGACCACTTCACATATCTTTGGCCTAGCTCCAATTGTGAATATTAGAACTTGCTTTTACTGGGAACAAAGATGTGAATCTTCCTTAGCTTTGTTAGATGTGTTTATCTTGGCCTTTTGGTCCCCTATTCAATTTATGGATCTTCCCCATTCTTATCATTCCAAAGCAATGATTGCATATCCAGTTTCCATTTGTCAATCTTAAAACATGTGTTGATGGCCACAAAATACCTTGTGGTAATGTAGCTATGAGCATTGAGGACCAAATAAAAAGGAATGGGTCAATTGATTACACTAACCCCAATGTCCTACCCCAGGCATACTTGAAAAGTAGAGCTCGCCCACAAACTTTCACTATTTTAATGTCTTGCCAACATTTGAGCCAGACTTTGTTGGAACATCTCAAGTTAAAGTGGAGGACTTTGAAATTTGGCAACAAATTGATCAATATAGTTGCACCAATGGCACCTATTGCTCGTAAGGTTGCTTGATGCAAATCCAAGTTATGGCTTGGTTCCATATTTGTTTCCCTCCTTTTTTTCTCAATTTGGGCTTCCTAAATTGAAAATGACCATATTACGAGCATGACATCATCAGCATGGCCATAGAGTTGATGTCATGTAGAATCTGAAAATTAGTTTTCCAAATTGAAAGAGACTTATGAGTTCATGACCATGTTGTTTATAGTATCACACTATGTTCCATGCTGAACTTTATCATGCTAAACAAATTATGGGTTCCATGGCAGAAGATCATATAATAAACATGAATTTACAAAAACATTTTTAGAATTTAAAAAGAAAAATTGTTAATACATATAATGGCCAAAGTGGTTTACTGGAACCCCTCCTTTTTAACTCTATTTTCATTTCCAAAACTTGTTCAAGTCCTGGGGTGAGGACAAACTACCCAAATTGAATTAAATGCCAATGTTGTGCAGCTACATCATTTATCTATATTTTCCCAATATATAAACAACACAGACTATAATACTGAGATCCAAACCAAGCGTTAATTATTAATCAGCGAGTTTTTAAAACTGAAAATTTTGTCCCTGTTATGTATTGCTTGCACAAATATGACTTGGTGGTGGGTTGTCAAGGGTCACCTTAGTGCGATATTCTTTCTACTTTTGTAAATAATAATATAATTTTTTTGAGAGGATTATATATTATTACCTTGAAGGAATATAAAGTTTAGATATATTTTTATGTATATATATATACACCAACATATTTCACTCAGCTGTACAATTATAGAAAAAATCGCTATTTCTATAGAACATTGTTGAATACTATTATATTCCTTTTGAAGCTTATAGATGATACAATTTATAAGCAACAACAAAATATAGGTCCCAATTCTTGATTTGTTCCAATAAACTTTGAAATCTAATCAACATTGGAATGTCAAGAGATTACGATCAAAGGCCAAGAAATAATTTTAGCATGTTTCTCACTCCAAACACAACATTGTTGGTTTGGACTGTCACTTTCATGATCTTTTTGCAAGCTGGTCTTGGATTTCATGGTACTTCATAGATCCCCAATTCTTAAAGGTTGACATGAATCCAATTTTCGATTAGAAGATTTTGAGATTAGACCACTAAAATGTCATCATCCATTATAAACAAAGAGGACCTCCATAGAATCAGACAGGTCCTCTTTGTTTATAATGGACAAACACCCAAACAGAAATCATTCTTGTTTTAATAAACCTTTGATGCAATTCAATAAGACCTATTTTCTCTTCAAAAGGCTAGTTAAGCTTGTCCTTTGAGTTTATGAAAGTCTCTTTTGAGCAAAGCCTTAAGAAGGTACAAAACAGAATACCAAATATTTCTGAATTTGACATAACATGAAATTATGTCATCAACATGAGGCATACCAATCATGTCAGTACTGGCATGTTATGGCTAACAACGGTTGTAAAAATGACAATGTTTAAGAGTTCATATTAGCTCTTTAAAAGTGCAAAGAGAAAAAAACAAACAAGACCGCAATGGTTTAAAAGGGTATGCCACAACAAATCAAGTATTTGTCTAATCAACAAACTTCACTTCACATAAATGCCACCAAATGAATTAAAATTGTTGAAACCAGAGCAACATAAACATTTTCTTAGAGATGAACAAAAAAATATTGCTACATGAATAACAAAAGTATGCTGGAAGCTTTTGAATAGGTGTATGGAATTAATGCAAGAAAAAGGAACCAAAGCCAAAAACACTACCATGGCTGGCAAAAAAAGCTTGGAAATAAACAAGAAATTATCAAAGAGATTACTCGGGCAGTAATGTGGTATAAGATTACGAGTTTCTCTATCATCCAGTGTCTTGCTCCTCAAGCTTAGGCAACATGACTGCATGCAAAACTATGCACCATCAAACCCTGCATGAAGACTTTGTTCAACCATAATGATCATCAGTGATTAAATCAGGTGTCAATTTTGACAGATACAAAAGTAATCATCATTCAGAGGCAGACAATTGAGTCAACCACCTGCGGCATCCAGGTATGACTAAAGAAATGGACAAGAAGGAAAATTGCAAGTAAAATGCTTAGTTACAGAGTTTCTGAAACAAAGATCATGACAACACAGGACAGGAATAAAACAAATTCAGTGTTGAGAACAGTTTGCATGTAAGTAACAAATCATTTATAAATGAACATAGTGACCAATTTCTCCAAAATAACAGATCCATGGATAAAAATCAAGCATGCATGTGGCGCACAGCCTCCACCCAGGTCTCTGGAAAATGTTTGCAACACTAGAAAACAAAACCTGGCATGTGTTTCTATTTTGAGTTGTTTGTGCCAGAATACAGTAGTTCATCAGTCAGCGCACATTAAAATGAGATATCTCCATCCAAGGGACATCTCCAAGGACAGGACACCCAGTTGCTGCTAACCATCCACCACATATTAGTGACATGTCAGTCCTGCTATATAGGGTGGGCAGTTTCTAGAATACCGAATGGATATGCCCATTACCTGGACAAAGAAAAAGTTGCCTGCGTACTTGGATGCAGGATTCAGTATTTCAGTGTTAGTCAATTAGAGCTGTATGGTGAGGATCTCATACTTCCTGTTCCCAATGAGCAACACAGTTTCTCTGGTCTTGCCCTCAAGTTCTTTTGAGCACAGACTCTTTAACCTCCATGATCTTTATGACTGAGGCAACTCCAATACGATGAAGAGCCACAATTGAATCCCCCACCTTGCATAACCTCTTCCTTAAAGCATGGGCCAGTGCTGCATTGAGAATGTCATCTGTAGACTCTGAGTCAGTAGCCTTGGCTGACCCCTCTGCCAGATGTGGGATCAAACCCCTGCAAGGATGAAAACAAATGTTCATGAGATGGACATGGTATTACATGGAGCATGACCACCATCTACATGGACCATTCTACATCTGAAGCATCTTGACAACCAGAATCAGCCACTGCACATTATAATCAGTCATTAAGACCAAGAAGGAATTTGAATAAAGATTTCACAACTGCTGAGCTATAAAGTATCTCCAACCTCCTAAGGAAGATTGTGAATATTCTTCTTCTTTAAATCAAAAAAGTTGCACAGTTCAAAATTTCGTGCAAGCTAAGACACATAGATAGTCTTCTTAAATTACTGGGATTTCAGAAAAACAGCAAGAAATTCAATGAGCTTGCATATATAAAGTACATATAATGCAGTTTACCACAAAAGAAGTAAACCCTGTTAAAATTGGCCATTAACATAGACAGTTACTGAGTAGGAGGAAAGCTTTACCTGCAAATAAGACTGTGACGAGCTGGTGATTCCTCGCTGATCATCCAAGTTAGACTATCTGTAGTCAGTACAGGGACTGCAACAGACAAAATGGGCACATAAGGACGATATTTTGCAACAAGCTTCGCTGTAGTACCTCCACGAGTGAGGACAACAATTAATGTTGCCCGCACCTTGTTTGCTGTCCGGACAGCTGATGATGCCAAACTCTCCAATGGACTCATTGGCAATGGAACAGATCTCATGATTTCCTTGAAAATTGCAGCATAATCTAATGAAGCCTCAGCCTCTTGGCAAATTCGTGACATGACAGCCACTGCAGTGTCCGGATATAATCCATTGGCCGTTTCTCCACTTAGCATCACAGAGTCTGTTCCATCTAAAACAGCATTTGCAACATCTGTAGCTTCTGCACGGGTTGGACGGGGTGACTTTATCATGGACTCCAGCATCTGAGTTGCTGTGACAACAGGTTTCCCAGCTGAATTGCACTTGTAGATCATCATTTTCTGGGCAAGGAAGATCTTTTCTGTGGGAATTTCCATTCCAAGATCACCTCTTGCCACCATTATCCCATCCGTTTCACGTAAGATATCATCAAAATTGACAAGTCCTTCCTGGTTTTCCACCTATTTTCAGTCAATTGTGTTAGCTGTGCACATACAAAACCAATCTTCATAAATTGATCCCAGAAACCAGAATGCCACCAATGTTCCTTAATCACATTCCTAGAATTGCAACCTCTTTAAACAATTCCTAGTGCTTTAGCAACGCACAAAAAATTCAATTACTCCCCTCCAGGGTGAAGCTAGCTCCTTCTGGGAGACTCCAAATTCCATCAAGCAAGGTCCATTGAGTATGAAGATCACAGACTACTTGCTTAGTGAGAAAGGGGATCAGGTGAGAGTCCATAAATCAACAGGAAAAAGGGTGGTTGTGAAAACTATATCCATTTCCATGCAGTTCCTGCATCTTTATCCAACATTTCCACAGATTAACAAAAGCATGTACATACAAAGAGCCTGGTAAGATCTCAACACACCTTTGAGATAATCTGGACTGTCGCAGCATGAGGGCCAAGCAAAGCCCTAATTTTTCTCAGGTCCTCGCCCTTGCGAACAAAAGAAGCAGCAATAAAATCAATTTTGTTCTTGACACCCCACTCTAGGATATCCTCAATATCCTTCTTAGTGATAGTGGGTAAGTCGACCACAATACCTGGCAAATTAACATTCTTCTTCTCACCAAGCATAGCTGTATTTTCACACCGACATCTAACTGTCCCATTTTTCTCATCAGTTTCAAGAACAGTCAGTGTAATTGTACCATCTGAGCACAAAATAGAAGTCCCAGAGTGCACATCCTCTGGAAGCTTCTTATAGCTCATTGCTATTGTGTTCTCATCCCCAACAACGCTATAATCTGTTGTGATCGTGATTTCCTTATCTCGCACCAGTTGTATAGGTTTTCCATCCTTTAGATCCCCAGTCCGAATCTCTGGACCCTGCCACACAACAATGGGTGATTCAGAGAGTTCCCAAAACATGCGATGATGCTTCCCATGACCTTCCAAATTCTTCCAGAGATTGCAATGAGTTATGAATTCTCTTATTACATGTGGATTCAACCTAATGGTGACAAACACCAGCAACTGCCAAACCAGATTTTGTGTGAAAATGAACCTGCTAGCAACTGGCTGATTGAACAGCAACACAAGAAATAAACATAATTATTGCCTGCAGGTAGCCACTACCAGCTGGAAAGAAACTAACTTTCAAGAGTTTCCTTTCCTGAGCTAAATGTGTAAGAGGAACTGCTCATTTGAGGACATCAATCAAAGTATTCCAGCCTTAGAACTACTGTTAAATACACATGACTAATATTTCAGAGAACTTGAAAGGTCAGAAACCTGGTATATCAAAACCCTAAAGAGATTTCAAAGAGCAGCCTTGTTTGTTCTGTCTAATTGGGCTGCTGCCAAACAATATTGAAGTTCCAGAGATGGATTCTGCAATGGTTGTTATAACAAGAGACAAAAACTGTCCTTGACATATGCACCAAAATTTGTTTTTACAGTCTGCTTAAAACAATATCAAACAGCAGTACACAATCTGAAGCTATGAACAAGATAATTGCAAATAGGTAGGCAAAACCGAACTGGAAAATATCAGATCATCATGAGCTCATCACAAAAAGAAAAGGAAACATAAAATCTGAAATGATTCTAGTCAGAAGATGCATCAATTGAGATAAGAAGAAACTGGGTTGAAAGTTGAAAGCCCTTGTGGTTAGCTTGTTAAAAGTTCAGCCATTGTAAAATGTGAGAAGCTGCATCCAAGCATGCCAGAAGATGGAAGTTACATGTTGCATGAGTTTTGTGGGCGTGGGAGGTGGTGCTGCTACAAGCTGGCCGAGTCTTACCTTAGTATCAAGAAGGATGGCACACATGGTCTCTGTGTTATGCATAGCAACCTTCAAGTTTTCCAGAGTGTACTGGTGATACTCGTGGGTGCCGTGCGAGAAATTGAAGCGCGCCACATTCATCCCTGCTCTCAAAAGCTTCTCCAGGATCGGAACCTCTCTAGACTTGGGGCCGAGAGTGCATATGATCTTTGTTTTGGCGATGTGGAGACGGCCGTCGTCCGGCGGATTGCCTAGTATTTTGGCGATGTCAATCTTCGTCGCCATTGCGGTCTCTACGTACGACTCCTAGGATCCCTTGCAGAATCGCCCCACCTCACTACTCTTTTATTGAACTTCCTTGCAGGCTCCTTCAACACATTGCACAAAAACCCTCCCCTGTTGAGAAGAGGAAAGAAATACACTAAATTCCTTCGCCACATACACGAAATCCTTCACCACGCACACAAATTACTCCCCAAGACATACTCATGAACAAAAATGCAGATGTCTAACTAAAAGCAAAAGCAAACCCTAGGTTTATCTGATTTCTTCTAAAAGCTGAAGTATGAAACTAAACTAAATCACTGCAGCAAACTAGTATCTCCTAAGTTGACTATCCTCAGTACACCAAAACTGGATCGCTTATCACATGAGGCCAACACGACACCTAGCATGCACCACCTAGTCAGCTGGTCCAAACCTGGCAGCAACAGCAACAACAACAACAACAACTACTACTACTACTACTACTACTACTACTTGTTGGCTTCCCGCGGTTGACCAAAATTTTAAAAATTCATGAAATCAACAGGAAACAATTATGTCGTTTATATTCATTCTCATACAAATACAATTGGTGAAACATTTATCAATTTCGACTCCATACAAAAAACAACTTCCAAAAAACAATAATCCCCATAATAAACTTCGCACACACTACATACGCACACCCACAAGACCCATTTGCAAGTGTGAAACTTTACCGGAAGTTGGTCGAGGAAGGAGATGGATGGTAGTAGAAGCTTTGAGCTGATAGAGTGTTGGAGGTCCGCTTTGCTTATTCGCTTGGTGTAGCCTATTGGTGACGAGGAGGAGGAGGGAGGAAGGGAGCGAGGGCAGCTTTTTCCAGAAACGAGAAGAGCCCAAAAAGGCCCTTCCTTTGACTGACCCTACCCTAATTGTTGGACCGAATATTCCCGTCTCCTATTGCTGTTCTCGTGGGACCACTACACCACACCCACCCACTGGCCAAAAGGACGGTAGCCCAAAACATGCTGAGCCAAAATTGTTGTTTATTATGACCAAGGTTGGTCTGGTATCGACTTTTGAATATTCGGTACTTTTACAAAAAAAATTCATACCAACCTTGTCCTCGTATTGGGTACTTTTATAAAATTTTCATACCAACCTGGTCCTGGTGTTGGGTACTTTTATAAAATTTTCATACCACCCTGGTCCTCGTCTTGGGTACTTTTATAAAAAAATTATACCAACCTAGTCCTGGTGTTGGGTGCTTTTATAAAATTCCCATACCAACCTGGTCCTCGTATTGGGTACTTTTATAAAATTTTCATACCAACCTGGTCCTTGTATTGGGTACTTTTATAAAACTTTCATACCAACTGGGTCCTGGTATTGGGTACTTTTATAAAATTTCCATACCAACCCGGTCCAGGTATTGTGTACCTTTTGAAAACTTTCATACCAACCTGGTCCTCGTATTGGGTACGTTTTATAAAAAAATTCATACCAGCCTGGTCATAGTATTGGGTATACCCTTTTACAACTTTCATACCAAGCTGGTCCTGGTATTGGCTACCTTTTTAAAAACTTTCACACCAGTCTGGTCAGAGTATTATTGGGTACCTTTTTCAAAACTTTCGTACCAGGCTGCTCCTTATATTGAGCGCCTTTTAAAAACTTGCATACCCAACCTGCTCCTTGTATTATTGGATCCAAGGCTGATTTTTGGCTACTATGAGACGGATATTTCCCTAGTATTGAAAACTAGTAAAAAGCAAGGTATTACCTCAAGGTCCCTAGGTCCCTACCATGATGTTATTTGTACCAGGTTGGTATTGCCTCAGGTCATAGCTGCCTAATATGATTTTTTTTTTTAATTCTATACCAGTACATGCATAGCATGAAAATGTTAAAAAGGATTTGATACCAGCATCATATCGGGGTCATAGAAATATCAATACTAGGCATATACTTGTCTCATACCAATAATCAGCCTTCAACCCTAATGCCAGTACCCAACTGGCATATGAAACTTTTTAAAAGATTCAATACCCAGTACTAGAATGGTATGATTTTTTTTTAAATATTCACTGCCAGTATTATGTTGATATGATTTTTATTTTTTAAAGTTTTGATATCAATAACAGCTGCTACATTCAAAAGTAGATACCCACCCAACACTGGTTGCAACCACACCTAAATAAATCAGGTTATATGGGTGTTTAGTTTGATTTTAAAAGCGCTTGCTTACATAGACCTTCTTTGGGGGGGGGGGGTAATTCTCATTTGAGATTGGGGATTTTTTTCCAATTTCGTGAGGGCAAAAAACTAACAATTTTTTGTTTAGAAAAGCAAAATTTTTAGTCAAATTTACACTGAAAAAGAAAATTCGTCAAAAAATTTCTCCCAAGTTGTGAAAAGTTCCCAAAAGAAAAAACAATGCTTGTGATCACATATTGGGTTTGTTGGTAGTTTAATGAATTCAACAATCACTTCAAATATTTCATATGCCATAGAGAGCTAAAGGATGACTTATAGTTTAGCTTTAGATCATCAAGATTTAGTTGAACTTATTAATTAGCTTCACAAGATATCCTTCTTCTCCGCATCTCCTTCATGTTATTTCATCACGGCTCAATGGTACAACCCTTGTTTGATATCACAAAGATTTTGGGTTCAATTTGGTTGATGAGCCAACCAAAAGCCCTGTCATGTCCTCTACCACTGGGCTTGCCTGAGAGATATTGTCAAAAGCAAGCTTGTCAGTTTAGTCTTATGGCCTTAACTATTGTGGTGTTCCAAAACAAAAAGGTTGGGTTAGCCTATGGAAGTGCAATTCATCTCACAAGTAGCTAAAAGCTCAGCCTCCCTTTTGTCAGAAGGAAAAAAACACTTACCCCTTATGAGAACCAGTGACTCTCTAATGGGCTTAGCAAGCTTTGCGGGTCAATGGTTTTTGCATGTCCTAAATCACTATAGGAATAACAAAATCTCCCATTTTAGAAGTATTTCTTATTCACGAGTCCCACCTTTCCGAGGAAATCTTTTAAAAATTAAAATCCAATGGTTCTTTATGCAACCTCTAGCTTTACCTATCAAATATAACATCATATAGAAATTTAAGCCTCAAAAGAATGGAAGTCACAGCTCCAACAAAGTGATTGGGAAAATGCCATTTGAAAATCAAGGGTGTGAAATAATAACATATAATATATATATGGAGAGTCATCCATACATGGGAGTTAAAGAACCCAACCAGTGATTTTTCTTTCAATTTTTTAATTTTATGTCATTATAAACATTCTAAGAAAGATTTAACAATAAATGGCAACAACAAGTAGGACGTAATAACAAAATTGTAGTCATGCTATCATTTGGTCACCTGTAGCAATAGAACTTTTGAATCCGGCGAACTCAATCCAAAAACCCTTGCTTTCTCTGTGAGCTTTTCAAAAAAAATTGAAAAAAACTGTTGTGTTGTAGCCTCAAAAACAATTTCACATTTTGACAAAATTCTGTACCAAAAAAAATTGTTGAACCCAACTATTGGTTGAAGAGTATTTAATTTTAAAATTGGATTGAAAATTACACTGAAATCTCCAAAGATATATTTTAAATTAGAATGGGTTGGATGTGAAATTCAAATTCAGTTTCCCATTTAAATGATTATTTACATTAATCATAATAAGATGCATAAGTTTTTGTTTCAAGAAATTTGTATGTATTGTAGACATAGCCAACCATAGTTTGATTGTTAGTTAATGTATTGACACAACATCCGCATGCCCATGTCAAACACAAACAATGGACCATGTTTTTCCCATGTATGGTTTCAATTTGTACTTAAAAACTTCAATTTGATCGTTATGTTTGAAAAATGATCATCACATAATTTCATTTTTATACATGTGATTAAGTAATGGACACAATAAAAAGAGGATTTAAAAGATGTTTCCACTAAACAAGTCATGCTCCCCTTGTCGGAACAACCACGAGGGATTTGCAAAATGAAAATTGGGAGCACCTCCCCAAGCAGCAATAGCACTAATAGCGATGTCATACCCTATAAATTTTCATAATAAATGAATTAGAATCGTATTTTAATATTTTCACATAATTTCACTTTCCTTTTGTATTGTTAATGCTCTATCAGCTAGAAAGGATAAACAAAACAAATGGTCAATTACGAGGGCATCATTGTGATGGTCCATATTTTCAATAAATGTCCTCAATTTATTAAAAAGAAATTAATTGTCCATATTGTCAAATACCCCCAAAAAGTAAATCATCCAGGACATAACTGGTTCCGGACTAGGTACTGAAAAACTAGAGGACAGAAGGGAGAAATTTATGGACTACGAAACCGGGCAAGAGCAGCCTGGTTGCCGGGAAAAAAACAAGCCACAAAAGTGGTGAGTTTTTTTTCCAGTAACCAGGTTGCTAAGAGCTGGGTGGGACACAATCAGTGACTCGACGGATGGGATTTCACCTTCCCATAACCAATGACTACTTGGACGTCTGGGATGAATGCTGTTGTTGCTGTCCGCATAACCCCCTGCACCTGTCTGGCCAACCCAGTATGCAGAGGATACAGTGTGTAACTCGAGACCTCTCCACCAATGGGGTGATGCAATGTCATCAATTTCCATGGAGGAGTCAGTTATGTGTTATAATCTCCTCCTCTGGACCAATGAGAAAGTGACGCGTAAGAAAACGCAGTCCAGAAACCGGTTATGAGAGAAGAGGAGTATGTGTGGTGCATGGCTGTCCAGCCAGGCCCCTTCTCCGCCATGTCACAGGCGGTGGGTGGGCTGCACAGCCAGACACTGATATTTTTGTGTGCGTGGCCCAAGGGTGTAATTTTTTTATAAGCCTTGGAACTTAAGTCACATGCTTGAAGGAAATGGCACATTGAGGATATACCTTCAGGCATCTTTAGTCTCCTGAGGATATACCTTGAGAGATATTTAGACTCCAGAGAACACAAGTTTGGAATAATTAAACAATTAATTTTTGCCAACTGAAGACTGACTTTACCGACTCGGTTTCGTTTCTTATAAACGTAAACAACTTCCTTTTTATTTCTATGTGTATTTAGAGGGATTTCCTGCAGCAGTGGGCCAAAGGAGCAGCACTTGATCTTCCAATTGACACTTCTTATGTTGGGAGCCTCCAAAGTTTCAGTTTTCTTGGTGATGGGTGTAAAAAGCCTCATTGCCAAGGCAAAGAAAAGAAACGTTCAACATGAAAGGCACTCCCATGTAACTAATATAAAAATGAATAAGAAACCTATAAACAATGCACTAGCAATTGTCTTTGAGTGCTAGGCTACAAAGTGTTTTTTGTTTTTTCAATTTTCCGCTGTTGCTCAAGTGGCAATAGTCCACAAGTATATTGAGCCAAATTGAACAATATACAAAATACAAAAGTAAAAAAAATCTGAAGCACCCCCAATCATATTGTGATGATTTTTGTGTCATTTTTTTTCCTTCTTGTTTTGGCAATTTCTTTTTTTTTAAATAGGGAATTTATGACAACGTATTCATTTTCGGAAATATTTAAAGAAAAATGTGAAAATTCACTACAAAAACAAAAAATCACACTGTTACATCTGGTAAAGATCCTGAAAAAATAGTAGAAGGTCTGCATGTGATTAGTGGAAGGCTCTTTAAACCTAAACTTTCGTGCAAGGAGGGGTGTTAAATACAAACCTAGAAACCATAGAGTGAGCTTTACAATACAGATGAACTCCTCCCACCCCGGTGCACCCACACCCCCTATTTGGGCCCATAGTACTAGTATTTATCATATCCAACATAGAGTGTCAAATTGTTTCCCCCCAACTTCGCCCATAAACATTAATACCTAATTAGACACTGTAAGGTGAGAGACTATGTAAATGTTACCCACTTGGGCGAATCATTATGGCCAGCCAAACGAAATCAATCCTTTTTTATGTACAGGGCCTTCTGAAGATCATAATATCCTGCAAATTTACAGGTCTAGTGTCCACATAAAAGACCCATACTCACTGAATGAAGGATATATGTACTTCATGTGAAGTAGAGTGTACAAGCTTGTTTACTCCTTCCAGTGGACCTGTTGTTAGGGGTCAATAATAAGGACTTTTGCTCACACTCAACCCACTCTACGTTTTAATGAAGTAGAGGGCTCTTTGTTGCTCCACATATTCATTTATGTTTGTTGGATCTGCTTCCCGCAACTGGTGCGGGGTGTAGGACCTAGGTTGCTCTTTTGTAGCCCTTGTTTATGCTTTTGCCGTGATTGGTGTGTCTCTTGATTGAATGACGGTCCTCTCCTTTTGTTCCTCCCTTTCCCCTTTCTGGGTGAGTGCACTTTTCCTTTTCTTTTAAGTTTGGAAGTGAGTATAGTTTGTAGCAATAAGATGAGATGAGCACACTCATAGCACTAAGCACTTGGCAACCATTTCAAATCCCATACAACATGAACTACTAAAGCAATGAACCACATCTTGAGATTCTTCAAACCAAAAGACTAATTCAACACACCTTCTCCACTATGTATCTATAACCTACAAATATTTCAACACTCAAATACATGTGTACATGAGAAAACTATATCAACATGAGAGAAGTGAATATAGGTGAACAAATGTAAAAATTGGCATAGAGGGAGTCACAATGAAGTGGACTTACCCAAGAAAAGCACAAATTAGTTGTGAAAGAAAAGATAGAGAAACATCAAAAGTCAAACATTATATAAGCAATAGGTTGCATAGTAGGGAGATGATAAGTGGAGAAAGTCAAAAATTAGTTGAAAGTAATTGAGATTCACTAGATTCATTCCAGCATAAATGGATTCACATCTAACATTCAATCAAGGTGTTTTCAAATAATGATAGTACTCTTCAACCAAAAATACTAGAGGAATCACATCATGGGAACATTGTTCCATGACTGATTTGAATTTTCAACAATTCATATATGGTGTAGGCCCTTAACATAATCATCTAGTGTGTTTATGTTGCCTGCAACAAGCGGTGTTTAAATATATCATTTATGATATATTCATGCAGGTCTTAATTCCAAGATTGTCTAGAAATCTTTCATGACTAGATGGATTAAGATTAAAACAACAATTTGACTAATCAAAATCCAGATTTATATCATTTACCTTCCTACCTAAATTTATAATTTGAACATGATTGCTCATCTACTCTAGTATTTAGTGACTTAAATATAAATAATAGTTCTAATAATCAAACATTATGAGTGAAAGTATAGTGTGATAGAATTTGGTTTGACAAATGAAAAATCTACGCATGAATACACAAAATTTTCAATCCCTTTGTTAACTCTCTCATAATTTCAAGCCCTAACATTTCAATCATCTTTGAAAGTTCATAATTTCTTTTTGAATTATTCAATTATCTTGCTCTATAGTTTTGTTTTTCTTATATGAGTGTACTATAGTGATTAGTATCAACATGAACTTTTCATTCACTTCATTTTTTTTAAAAATTAATCATAATTATGTCTAAACAAGAAAATTGCTACATTTCATAGTGCCCTATGCCTTATTGAATGAAATCATTGATTTCACACCATCCTTAACATTGATAATACAAACATACTATTCTCAAATAGTTTTTTTTTTAATTTTTAATTTTTACATTCATTATGAACTTTCTAAGATATTTCACTTCAAAGTGCACATGTAAAAAAACAAAAAACAAAAATTCTCAAATTTTGATTTTTGCATGTCATGGGAAACAAAGTTTATGTTCATATTTGTAATTTATAATAGAATAGATCTATAGATTTAAAAGTTCAAAGATATAATGTGATTATTTCTAATTGCAAAAATGTTTTATGCATTACATTACACAATATAAACTACTAAACGTATTTGATGACAAACGATAAAAAAGTTCAATATAATTATCCTATAGCCTTTGATTGCATTTCATCACTTGCAAAAAATAGTGATTATAATCTTGAGCCATCCAATCATGAAGAGATTTCTAGACCATCTTGGAATCTCAATCTTAAGCCATTTTGATCCAGCACACCATATTTTTACCCTTAAAATGTCTGCCACTGTAAGAATTTCAAGAGAATTTTCATGTAGACCTACTATAACAAATTTGGTGTTCTATCACAACACTTTGGGCATAGAATTGTGTCGGATTAGGACTGAGAAACTCAGGACTGTTCCAGGAATGAGGGAGCAGAGTGAGATAGGGGCCAAGTCCAGGCCCTGAATTCCCAGAACTGCCCCATTTGAGGTCCTTATCCAGTGTAAAGATCTGATAGAATTTTTAACAGCTGTGTGAATTTGTATGAGAAGGAGAGGGATGCACCTTATGCTTAAGGTCTGTCAAATTGACTTTCCATACAAGTTGCCTCCCAGCAGTTGCCCTGCCTTAAGGGCTACATAACCTAGATATAACAAAACTGGCTGTAACCCAGATCCAATGGTTGGATATAGTTTTTCTGTTTCATGCATAGATTGCCCCTTGAACCCAGATGTCTGTTTAATTTGGAATCCAATATGAAATTGGAGATTGTGATTTTGATTGGGAATGGGTCTTGGTCCAGAAAAGTCCAAGAAAATTATAATCATGATCAAACATCAAAGTGCTACCCTTTACCAGCATGCCCTGGGCTAGTTTCAAGTACACGAAACTTGTAGAAAACCCAAATCATCAACATGCATCAAAGAGTGTATTATTCGTTCACACCTTTGGACACTATGAAAATACCAACAAGCCACAGGATATTCAATGATTGCAGTCTGTCACACACTAGAGTACTCAGAGTTACAACAGAAACATTGCTGAATACTGTTTTGATCTAGAGATGCACTGGAACTATTTCTTAAGTCACTGAAGCTTAGTGTGAGAAGGTTTGATGGTTCAGCAGTCAGCTGTTTAAATAATAATGACATGGTTGCAACTACAATTTTCTATAACAAATTGGTATTCGCAAATGGAGGTCGTGTATGAAAACAGGAGAACAAAGTATAACCATATTCCACAATGTAATCTTCTTGACAAAGTGTTCCACAAGATGACACCTTGCATTCTCAGTTTTGGTTAAATCATTAGGGGTGATGGGGGACCAGGCACAAGAATCCATGAACAAACCGCAAACTACAAACTCTGAAAGGAAATTCAGTTCTGCATTTGCTTTGATATAAGAGTTGTTTAGGTGAAAATACTGCCCAAAGCTCAAATCATCTCCTCCAGCTTGCCACATTTGCACCCTTCCTTATATTGATTATGATACTCTTCACTCACAACTGTCCACTGAAACCCCTCACACAGAGGGCAGTTATCCAGTGATCCAGACAGTTATGATGAAAAGCCGGTAATGTGATATGGTTATCCACACTGTCGGTACCTTGATACCAGTAGGGTATACAAATGTTTGTATATAGAGGGGATGCATGGCTGTGGCTAAACAGCAAGCTGTTAACCAGCTCTAGTCAAGGCAAACCTACAGTGAGGTGGTGAGAAGCTGCACGAGCACATGGTGAATAGCAGGTGCATGGCAGTCAGGTGCAGAGGGTGCAGTCATGGAAGTGGAACATCTCTTCTGCTTCTCCATGTTTCCGCTAACCAGAGGAAGACAATCTGTTGAAAAAATGGGTCTCGCTTGAGGTGATGTAGTACAAGTGAAGGTTTCAGATGGTCAAGGGATGAGGCCTATGTCCTTGAAGTACTCATGTTCCAATGCATTTCTTGCTGTGACCCGCTGGCTTGGCTCCAACATTAACATTTTCTGTTCACTCTCCCCACACCCAAGTATGTCAGAAGTCAACTACAACATCGCCTTTGCCCTCAAACCACTTTTCTTGTCCACTTTATTGTCACCCAAAATTTTCTAAAACAAGTTCAAAGCTCTGATACTTCCAACAGGCTCCCAACCAGATACATAAAAGTTTGATGTGTCAAAGATCGTGTGGGAGGTTCTGACCGAGAGCAAATCCACGCCTGCAGGCTCAAGTCCTGGGACAATGGATGCCAGATTCTGCAGCAGACAGCAAATCCAGTTACGTGCCATCAAGACATAGAGTGAGGACAAGACCCTGGAATACCCAAATGCATTAGGCTGATCCAGAGGCATATGGATGATGCTTAAGACATCATAGACCTGCTCCAAGGCTTAGCCACTCACATTCTATAGAAATTAAACACAAAAATGTGACCTTTGCTTGAAATTTGTCATAGATATTGATAGAACTTCAGGTTGGACCAACCTTAGGTGGCCACTTTGGAAAAGCAGACTTAAAGTCTGGCAGCGAGGTCACTCCAGGCCAGGTCTCCTCATTTGGGGTCCCCAAAGTCCTGCATTATCAGAAGGTGAATACACAAGGGTAAATCTCTTTGCCAGTATAAGTATATACCTATATGCTGATTCACCTACACATACAACTTCTGACTCACAGATTTACATGCAACGGCCCCAATTTTGAAGACAAGAAATGATACCCTATGATAGCAAGCCAATTGAATCATCGATTTGAGGCATGGAAACAAAAAAGTTTATGGTTTTCTTGGATTTCTCAGAATGCTAATCATAGATTGCAAATTCACTAAGCTTAAGGAAGAGCTCTAGTCATTGTCTCTACATCTATTCCTTAAAGTAGCAACATCCTTACACAATCAAGACTGGAAGCAAAAGCTCTGTTTTGAGTGGTTAAGGCTCACCTGAATATCTTGAATAGCTCGTCAATCTCAGAGTCTCCAGGGAAGAGTGGTCGCTGGTTCACCATCTCAGCAAATATGCATCCAACTGACCACACGTCTACTGGAGTAGAATAGTGGCGGGAGCCAAGTAGAATTTCTGGTGCTCGATACCATAATGTGACCACCTGACAACCCCACAAACCGACTCATGTTGCAGTCAAGGAGAGCTTCATAAGATTTAAAAGCTTACATCAAAGCTGGACACTTTAATGGCTTCATACTGCAAGACATTTCCTTGACATAGAAGCCAGTTCATCTCAGATAGTCTATTGAAAATACTGTATTCACACCTTGAAGCAGGCATTCAATGCTTTGACCCTAATTACCTCATGTGTGAAGGTCCTGACAGGAATACCAAATGCTCTTGCCAGCCCAAAGTCAGCAAGCTTCAACGCATTGGTGCGTCTGTCAATTAGAAGGTTTTGTGGCTTCAGATCCCGATGGAGTACCCTATGGGAATGGCAGTATGCAACACCCCGCAGGATTTGGTACAAGTAGGTCTGCAATCCACAGTTAAGCTTTAGTCCTACATTTCTCTACTCAGCATAATTGTCAGCAACAGTACCCAAGTGACCATCAAATGTAGGACATGGCAGCAGAATACAATATCAACAGCTTTGGAAACCTGAAAGACTGGAACTAGACACTCGAACCACAGATCCCACTCTCAAGAACAAATACTTCAAATTGGTGCCTAACTGCAGAAGAGACGGACAAAAACCTCACCATACTTTGATCAGACGAGGGTCTTTGGCAAGATCGGGGCAGGTGTCCATGTGCTTCTTCAGGTCTAGATCCAAGTACTCAAACACCAAATACAGCCTCCTCTCACTATGCACAACATCCTGCAACCTGAACTCATCCCAAAAAATGTAATTAGAACATGATCATGGTATTAGGATTATCTTCCCAAGATGGGAAAGGTTTCTGGATATGAGATGACAAAGGCAATCATTGAGATAACTCAAACATGGACGAATGAACAACTGCAAATCACACTGGACATGAAAGAATCTCCAGAACTGACATTGATTACAGGATTTCTGAAAACAGGATTTACGGCTTACAACTGCCAGCATCAGACATGTGGACTCATACAAACAGCAGCATGGGAGTACAAAGAGCCAATACATCAATCTGTACTGGTGGTTTGAAAAGAAGTGGTTTGACACAAACTTTTATGTTTGACACATGTTCTTCAGAGTGGTTTGAAAAGAAGAGTGTATCACCCAATACCATAGGACCCTGTCAGCATCAGTAGAATGGTTGATCAGTACAACACACCACTCATACATGTTATTGCACTACATGCTTTGACAGAAACAGTCTGCTCTTACAACAGGAATTCAATGTGGCAACTTTTTAAGAACAACAAGGAAACATCCTCAACCAAAATCTACTTGTAGTCTGGAGTATTTTGTGATTGAGAAACCACAATAAGTGCAGAAGACTGCAAAACCATGGCCAAATTCAGAAACAAAAGGAAACAGCAGCAGTAGCAGATGAAGCATTTTGCATAATCAACAATGGGTAGAGAGCACTAGCCACCCCAGGTAGTGCTAAAATCTGGTTTCCAGGCATGCTCAGTACATACAGAAGAATTTGAGGAAAGAAAGGTGGGGAAGCAGTTTGTCACTGTATGCACAATACAGATTTAGACACAGAAACAATCCAAGCTGTGAAAGATAAGTCATTGAAGAACAAATACCGAACACAAGAAGCTAGGATACTTCAAAACAGTAACACAATCATGGCTTTCATGTCCATCAATCCAGACATCAATCAAGGTTATGTTGGAAATTTTTGGAGTCCCCTGGGAATGTGTTATACCGAACTAGTACAAGACCACCTATCATCTCTGTGGTGTTCATCAAGATTTTTCTCATATAACTCTCCTGCTCTTTCTGCATCAATACGATACTCGACATTGCAGAGCCGCAGCAGTGAAAAGCACAACATGACAGACAGTGCACAATTTTTTCCAAGCCTTTCTGAACAAATCAACACAGCAGTAATCTGATGCCTCTCAGCACACCAGTCAGCAACCGAAAATCGGATCAGCAATGTTCAGAAAAAAAACGCGGAAGAAATGAAAGTAACTCACCGGACAATATTGCTGTGTTGCATTTCCTTGAGGAGTGAAATTTCTCGGATGGCTGTGCTAGGAACACCTTCATCTTCTTGCTCCAACCTTATCTTCTTCAGCGCGACGGTCTCGTTTGTCACCCGATCCCGAGCCCGGTAGACCACTCCATAGGTCCCCTCTCCTATTTTCTCCACCTTCTCATACTATTGACACAACGGCGTGGACAAACAGAATGAGGAGGCAATGACGAAGGCAACAAGACCATGACGAGATCCTAAACCGACAAAAGTCATCTTAAGCAGGATAGTACTAAGAAATGCGCTAGTAGAATCTTCTTGTCGCTACTGATCCAGGGGGAAAAAGATGCTTCCAAATGTTACTACTGCTGATGGCATTACACATCCTTCAAGCCTTCAAACATCAGTAGCGCCCTGTCGCTCCGCTAGCATCTTGTTCTGAAACTCACCTGTTCCATTCAGAACTCGTAAGCAGCTAGCGATGGTGGCAACTGTCGATCCGATGCACGATTCTTGTTCCCCCTTCCCCCCCCCCTCCCTCCAACCTCCGACCCGTGGCTTTTGCAAAATGTGTGATTATGTATGCTCCGATGTGTGTCCCAAGGCCACAAGCTTCCAAAAAGATGAGAACACTAAAAAGGAGTATGTGAAGCTGAACAAAGACTGATCATTCTTGCAGTCCAAATGATGTCATAGATCACAAGGTGAGGTTGCCTGCCTGCCTTACTGACGGAACACAACCACACGCAAAGGAGCACTGTTGGCATCAGTGCTGACCCCCCAGAGTGCTACCGCTGAGGCTCTGCGAGATCTGCAGAATAGCAACCCAATCCGTAACAGCAGAATGGAGCGCCAAGAAGCTCACCGAAATTATTATTATTATTATTGTTGTTGTTGTTCTTATTATTATTATAACGCCCCCGAAAAGAAAGGAGAAAAAATCCTGCACGCACGCGCAGGTAAAAACGACGCGAGTGGAGTCTGGAACCAAACCGGAAAAACGAATTACCCCCAAAAGACTACAAGAAATTCCGGTCCAGAAACAGAAACCTAAAAGAAGAAGGACAGTCAAGGAGGAAGTCGGAATTGGAGGGAAAGAACCAGCAGAGCGCGGGAGAAGAAGAAGGAGGTGCGAGTAACAACAGGCAGTAGTAACGGAGCGACATAAAAGATAGGTAAGTAGGTCCAAAGCTTGGACTGCGCCAGCGCCATAGCCGCATCACCAGCCCTGCTGCAGTGCAGTGCCGAACGTCATCAGCGGCCGGCGTGCGTTGCGTTCCGTCGTGTCTAACGTTTTGCGTTGGGTTGAAAGATTGATGTAGGGGTAAACCCTTCAGGGTGGGGACATTCCAAAAATAGGGGGGGGCCTAGGACAAGGTGGTAGCCCAGTTCTGACCTCGCTCGCATTTTGGGAATGTGCGCCCTCCCATTACATTACTTACAATGTTACTTCCTAATTATTATCATGTGTGGACATGTTGAAATTATGTTTAGGAGATTATGATAACTTGCACCATTAAAAATTAACCATATTAAGGGCTTACTACTAACATGACCTTTAACATCAACAAAAATGCCATAAATAATAATATCGTAATTTTCAAAGGCTTACAACTAAACATTATCTTTAACATCAACAAAAATGCCACAAATCACAATATCCCAATTTTCAAAGGCTTACAACTAAACATTATCTTTAACATCAACAAAAATGCTACAAATCACAATATCACAATTTTCAAAGGCTTATGATTAACATCAACAATAATGCCATAAATCACAATATCACAATTTTCAAAGGCTTACAATTAACATCACCTTAACATCAACAAAAATGCCACAAATCATAGTATAGCAATTTTCAAGGGCTTACAATTAACATTGCCTTAACATCAACAAAATTGTTATTTACAATCAAATGTGGAAATTATTATTTTATATGTGTTTTTTAAAGATTTTTTATGTAACTTAAATGGCAAATATTCATAGGAAAATGTTGAAATAATACCATCATTCCTAGGAAGATTTAACCAAATTTAGTTATTAACAATATATGAAATGTAAAGTTTTAATAACCTTTTCTGTTTATGGCTACTTGCACATAAAACCCTAAACCTTATAACCCTAAATCTTAAACCTTTAAACTCGTAAAACCTTAAATTTTAAACCCCATAACCCTAAACCTTTAAAACCCTAGCCCCTATAAACCCTAAAGATTTAAAACCTTAAACCTTAAACCTTAAAGTTTAAACCCATAAAACTTTAAGTCTTTAAGGTGCAATCACAATCCAACAAGCTAAAAAGGGCATTGGACTACAAAGAAAACAATCAAATTTTTTTAAATATTTATGTTTAATCATTTAAAACCATGAAAATTATCGCAAGTTGTTTTTTTTTCATTCACATAAATGTCAAGGAATTTAAACCAAAAATACATTTATTAAAAAATTTAATTTCAATTTTGATTTAAGACCTTTGAAAGTGAACACCTATTACATCAAAAGGAGTCAATTTCTCAAAGGATTATTAAAAGGACTCATATAATTTTAAAATTTTGATGGGAAAAAAATTAAGAGAATAAAAACTTATTAACCACATTGAAAAAGCATGCATACCCTAAAATATGTGGAATTTTAAAACTTTAAAAATTTAAATAACTTCTCAAAATTGATTGAGAATTTTAAAACTTTGAAAATCCTTTACCACATATAAATGAGATATAATCTATATGATGTGTTAAGAAAGTTGTAGTTTTTTTATTTTAAAAACATAAAAAATGTAAAAATGAATTTTTGGTTATGATTTGAAATTATCATCATTTTTATAAACATAACATTAAATTTACAAGGAATTAGGACATTTTCAAATTTTCATATTTATTCAAAAATGATTATAAAAAAAACATGTCATGTACTAAAACAATTATAAACATTTATTATAACAACTTGCAAAAAGATTGTTCCAAAATTCATTCATATGAAAAAAAAATTTAGGGGAAAAAGATATGCAATTTTTTTCTAAAATAATCATGTTGGTTCATTGTATCTCATTTGCACCCCCTAGAACCTTAAACCCTAACACATAAAACCTTAAACCATAAAGGATTCAAACTCTAAAACTCTAAAAACATAAAATCCTAAACCCTAAACAAATAAATTCTTAAACCATAAAATACTCAATTTAAATAATAAACATATAGAGCCTCAATTTGTGAAGGTTTCAACCTCTAAAACCTTAAATCCAAAAACCATAAAACAAAAACCTTAAACCCTAAATTTGAAAACCTTAAATCTAAATGCTCAAACCCTAAACCTTGTCAAAAACTTCATCAATGTCTACTTCATAAGCTTGCTTTGTAATTATGTCGGACTTTGGATTCATTCAAGTCCCATTTAGTTTTCACACCTTCAGAAAAAATTCTCCTATTTAAAACCTGTAATTTACATTTGGCTTTTCATCGGCCATGGTCATAATACAAATGAACTATACAACACAAACCAACACTTAAAAAAACACACTCTTCAAAACCAAGAAAATAAAATAAAATAAAAAACCTCAAACAACTACTCCAATGTTGACGCACTCCCAACCTCTTTAAGAGACTCAAATGTGAGTCTAAGATGAAAATAGCAGAAAAGTAAGAAATTGGGGCACGCTCCCTGGCTCGCAACACTTCGAGGGTAGAGGGCCGTGCTGGAGCTTCGGGATGGGACTAGGAAGATTGAGAAGCACTTTAATCACTCAAACGAACCTACACAAACCAAACAACAAGTTGATTAGTGCATGGCTAGAACACTTTTGGTGCTAAAAAGAACCACGGGCAAACTCAAACTCACAAAATTCACCACGGCCCAAACTTGGGGGAAGCCACCACCTTCCCCCTTATAGCATAATTATGAGGCCTTCACGAGGCCCACATCCAAATGGCATTTTGTCCTGGGACTCCCAAATGGGAATCCCAAAATTCCCAAAGTTGGGACTCCCACAACTTTGGGGCCCCATAACTTTATGTGGAGACCTCTAATTGAGATGAAGTCTAAAGCAAAGTTGTATCCCTTGTCTAGATCTTTTCAACGGTCTGTCTCACGTCACCTGCACGCAAGGAAATCGGGTCAATTCCTGACTTTTAATGGTTAGGAGTCAAACTGCCAATTTGATTCATGGCCTTTCTTTTGGCCATAACTTGTGTTTCAAATGTCCAAATGGGTCATGCAAACCCATTTTAGACATCTACGTTTCAATAGCTTTTCAATGATATAAATAATTGTTTAATCAAATGGGTTTTGATTCTTGAAATTTCCCTCTGAAGATTTGGGAATCCATTGGGACTCCAACTCCCAAAATGAAAGTTCACTTGGGAGTGTGAGGGTTCATTCCCTCACACTCTTTTGCACTCCCGGGAGCATGAGATGTGACCCCCGGGCTTCCCTCTTGGCCCGTCACCTTGCAAGCCCTTGCCTTGGTCACGAGCCCAAGGCTAGGGTTGCGACAAATGTGAAGGACTAAGCTTTGTAACCAAGCTCTTTACACATGAAGGTAACCAATCTTGAACATACTAAAGCTCTCCACACATGAACAAAGGTGCTTCAAACACAAGAAATTTATGTGAATTCATGAATAAAAATGCCTCAAAAACGAGAAAATTTTATGACTTATGAGTGGGCTCCTTATGCGAAAAAGAAGGTGATGAATAACCTAACTTCGTGGGTTAGCTATGAAATGTTGTACAGCTCCTTAAAGCTTACTTTGTTTGAATCATTTTGAAATCTCGCCTTAGCCCTAACACATGCCACATCACTATTCAAAACGAAAAGGTCCTAATAAGGATTAAACCAAGCAAGGCACGTGTGGCTCTTAATAGTTCATTTTTACCCCATACCACAAATCCAATGGCATAACTACCATGAAGAAACATGTGAATATGGAACATGGTGCCTTGCTAAAGAAGTATGTGGAAGAGGTATATAATTGTTTTAAACCTTCATTTGAATGTGAGCCAACCATTAAACACCCTCATGTTAGCCCAACTACAATTTTTTGATTTTTCTTTTCTATAAACCAATTTTAAAAGGACCATGAGACCCAAGGTGATATTTTGGAAGATGTAATGTTGTATGTGATAAAAGTTTTTTTGACAATGAGAATGTTTGAATCCATTTGGTTTTACCGAATGGTTTACAAGTTATGCCCAAAGGTTGTTTTCCCGTCAAAAAAGTGTTTGTGAAAGAGATTTTAACTACTTTAACGGAGAAGACTTTGGTGACATATGTATAACTTGCATTAACATCTTTTTTTGCCACATTTACTTTTGATCTATGGATGTTTGCAAGGGTGCATGACCTGTTTGATGTTGTTGTCAATTTCCTATCTAGCAATTTGGAACCTAAACATGTGACAATCAGTTTGTTCAAGGCTACTAAAACTAATGGGACAGCCATGGCTATTAAACTACAAGTTTTTCCTCACAAATTTTTCTTTGCATATGTTAAAAACAAGGGCTCTAATTTATAATCTTGTTCAACTAACTTGAACTAAGTGGTTTCTTGTAAGAGTTTGGGCATGTTAGAGCCTTTTCATGGTTCTTGTTTTGGGCATGTTCAATCCAAGGTTTGCCAATATGCCATTATAGAATAAAGTGTTTGCCATGGACTAATTTGTGCATCTATAAAGGGCATGCAAGCTAACATTCAAAAATGCGTTACTTGGTTGAAAAATTGAGCAAGGGGAAACAAGCTTAGGAACAAGCATGCACGGAGGTTAAATTGAGGCCTAGGAAATTAAACACATCTCTAAAAACAAGGTATGTGATTTGTTTTCCCTTTTTTTAATTTCTAATTTTGATTTTTTTTGTAGGTTTCCCTTTTGAACTTACCATAGGCTAAGGGACAAAATTGTTATGTGTAACAAAAAAATACAGAAAATAAACCATAACAAGGTTACAATTCTACTTCAATTGATTCAAAAAATTCAAGTCGATAGGTAGTGTTTAATTCCAAATTGAGCCTTATATTGATTGGGATTCCACAAGATTAATTCATGTGCTAGTTTTACATCCCATTATTTGCATTCACTCTATTTGGTTGGTTTTTAGTTCCCATTTAATTTAGGTTTAGTTTGGATAATTTTAGTTTACAATTAGTTAGATCAGGAATTTATCAACCAAGTTCCAATTATAGGTTGGCTTTTAAAAACAACTAGGGTTTGGTTTGGCTTCTAGTATGACTAGCAATTGTTGTTGCCTTTTCTTATGGAGGTTTATAAGTTGTCAATGTTAATTATTACCAAAGAACTTGATGCATTTAGTTCAAGGACTAAAAATGAAGATTTGTTTTGCACCACAAATATAACTACAAACATTTTAAGGGGCCTTGTTGGTAGAAAGTTGTACACTTACCATTGATATTTTAGTGATGGAAATAGTTGCAATTGTGCCTTAACATGGTGGCACACAAAAGATCATAGGTTTCCAACAATTGTTACCTTGTCAAGGAAAATTTTGGGCGTGCTAGCTTCCCAAATTGAAGCAAAAAGGATTTTTTTCATTGTCAAAATCCTAATTGCATTTCATAAATGTCACACTTCAAACATAAAATCTTGATAAGTTAATTTTTTTTGACAAAAATTGGCCACATGATCCACATGTTGGGTGCCTTAAATTTATTGACTTTGCATTTGTATGTGAAACATATTCAAATCTAACTAAGGAGTTTAGGGTGGAATGTTGAATTTACAAATGAGGTGTAATGGGAAGAATTTTCGAAGGCTTAAAATGGTTGGAAGATGTGGTAATTATTGTGATCTAGTCCACCAAGTTGAGTTTCTTTTTAATTTTGCAAATGTCTCAACTCTATAGCTCATGCCCAATGATGTGGAATTCAAGATGGGATGTTGGTTTTGGCGATGGTATGGATGACTCTCATGGACGGTCATCATGCAATAAAATCTAGAAGTTTAAATTTTTATTATTTTGATCAAAATGGCAAATGTAATCTTATCATGAGCCCTGGAAAAATGAAGATGATGAAATAGGCTTTATGTTAGAATTTCAAGGGTGAAAAAATCTTTTATGCAATGATTCCAAATTGACCAGTGATTCCAATGTGGTATTTATTTGTGTGGTGTGTATTATACATGTTATTTGTGGGTTTAATCTAGTTTTATGAATATTTTTCCTTTTGTCAAATAGAGTCTTGGTGTTTAATGTTTACAATGTAATTTGTTACTAGTGTTTTTTCTTTTCTATGGGGTTTCAATTTGGTTTGTTGTTGTATTCTATTTTTTGTCCATCCTATGTTATGTGTTTTAATGTCTTGTTCCTTACTCTTGCCATCCTTTGTACCTCTGTCATGTTTTTTCCATTGGCTTTTTACTTTTTGTGTCTTGAAGTTTAGGTTTCTTTCACTTGGTTTTTTGCTTTTGTTTTTGTTTTGGGTTTCTAGTTTCTAGTTTTGTGGTTTTTTTAGTCTTGTTTGATATGTGAAGAACACCAATAGAATCAAAGGGATGGTGGAAGCCACAATGTTATAATGTTGTGTCATTTTTTTAGAAAATTATGGGACTTTGAAGCATGTTCTATGTGATGGACATTGGCATGGTGAATTACAATACCCTTTGAAGAAATTGTAGAGTTTTCAATAGGTGTCTTCTTGAAACTTCTATGTGCATTTAATCTTTGGTTTTATTGTTTTGGATGTAATAAGAAAATTAAGACTATGGTTATGATTGATCTAGAGCATAGTGAACAAGGAGTTGAAGTAATATCTTCTTCACCTTTTATGTCTTCAAATTTGGGTTTCTTTCATTCAGTTTTTTATTTAATGTTTATGTTCTGGGTTTCCAGTTTTTTTTGTTTTTTTGTTACATTGGATTTTTGTGTGTTACATCAAGTTTTTATTGTTTACATTGAATCTTTGGTATCTACTTGTGTTATGGGCTTTTGGTTTTTGTGTTTTACACCAAGATTTTGTTGTTTGCATTGGGTCTTTGGTTTCTAGTTTCAAGGAAGTGCATTGGGTTTGAAAAAGTCTTTTGTTTTATTACTAGAAGAATTCATGTCCTATGTAATCGCTTCGTAAACAATTAGTGGTCTTCAACAATTTTAAAAACAACTATGAACCATATTTGTAACTATTTAGTTTATGTAACAATATGTATAATTACAATTTAATGGTTATTACAACTAATGGATTAATGGAATGAATTTTTAGCATAATGTGGGGCATGTATTCAATTTTATATACATTCAAACTAAAGATGTAAACTTGTTAAAGTGACTAACCAACAAAAATAATTATGACATTATGATATTGCATATGATATTAAAAGGATTTGGTGTCTTATGCAATCACATATCAAAAAAATTGTAATTTTATTTGAAATATAACATGGAAAATTAATGTCCATCCATTTAACATGTGTAATTTTGCCACATGGTATAAATATGCAATCAAATTAACATAATTTTAGTCATAACCTAATTGTATATTGTGAGTTATATCGAAAATTTAGATAATAATTAATATCATGTACATTCATAAAGTTTTTCATTGGTCATTTTGTAATGGCAATAGTTATGTGTGTAGTACATGATAACATATGTTTATATGAAATTCAAGTGGAATCATTTTTTAGGGATTTATAAAAATGTTATATATTAGTTCATTCTTTTGAGAAATGGCATGCATGCATGTATAAGGTTTAATCAATGATAATTTTTTAAAAATTAAAAATTAAATCATGTGATATTTATGTGTATGTTTATAGTTTAAAATCTTGCAATGTAATTTTTGAAACAAATACTTTTAATTGATATAATATATCTACATCTAAAATTTTGAAAATTATAATTTTTATAAAAGTATGGAATTAAAAATATGGATTAAACTAAATTAGAATCTTGATTCTAATTTATGGCCCAAAAAATATTAAATTGGTTGAACTTAATTATCAAAAAATCCAAATGTATGAACCAAATAAAAAAATATTAAAAGCAAATTCCAAATTACAAATTATATTTACTTTATAACTGAAAAAAATTAAACACTAAATTTTATTACTGAATTAAAAATATTTAGTTAAATAAAATATAACCATATAATTAAAATTGAAATTCATTTATTATGAACTTACATAATTAAATAATGATATGATAATGCATAAGATTTGAAATATATATGTTTATATTTATGTGATGACATAATATATCACAAGTTGAAGTATTGATTGGATGATTAAGGAGTTAGTTTGTGGCCATGGAGATGAAGGTTCAATTCCTTCTAATGACATTCTAAACTTGGTCTGAAATGACTACAAAACGATTACATGGTGTTGTAAATGATTGTAACATGACTACGCGTTCTAAATGACTACATACTTTTATTTTAAATGTAAATCCATGTGGACATTACACATTAGTTGTTTTGGACATGACTTCACACCATGTCATGTTGAGTTACTTAAACAAGTTATTCATCATAACTCCAGTGACCATAGTTATTTAATCTAATATGATTATAAATTTAATTATAAATCTAGTTGTTTTTTCCCCTAAAATCCTACTAGTGTATTCATTTTTTTTTTGGGTCTTGTTCCTATATGGTTAGTTGTTTAAAGGGAAGTCAATATGGTGGATGGAAATTGACATTCGGCATATGCAAAAGAACAGTTCAACCTTGAAAAAATGCCTTATATTTCTAATTCAACATATGGGTCAGAATTTGTTTGAATGTCTCAAAAATGATAAAGGTATTGTAATCTTCCAATATTTTTAAATACCACAACATTTTAAGACATTTCAACCAACTTTCCCACCTATACATACAAATTGCATAATTTATATGTGTCAAGCTCTTAAAACATTCAAACCACATGACTTGTGACAATTTTCTACCTACTTCGTGGTCAAATCTATAGAAAATATTGGTATTTGGTGAAAATAAGTCATATTTTATAGGTATTTTGAAAATCTAGGACCCACTTGTAAACCATATGGCTACAACTTTGAAAGGATTAATTTTAAATATAAAAATAGACATGGCACTAAAATAGATCATGTTAAATACATTAAGAGGTGATTTTTGTCCATTCACACAAAAATCAAAGTATTTTGTTACGTGGACAACAAATTGTTGAATTTTAGCACACTCTTAACACTATAGGGGTCCATCAATATATGTAATTGGGCCAATAAGGTATTCAAAAGATGCATTATATACATATATCAATTTATTACAGTTTTTTTCTTATACAAATGGTTATACTACAATAATTTTACATGCATAAAAGGTATTTACTCTATAAGACAAATAATTTGTGTCTATACAATTCCACCAAAATACCATTTATATTCATATCCATGGAAATATTTTCACATTTTTGTGATGTGTTTATTCAATACTACAAGATTGTAATTTTACATTTTTATTATCACACATTTAACACTGCCTTAAGTGG
>Ga0116227_10000431_pt1 | contig 80691 bp, 58 predicted proteins | sample S1TSphgellanicum_FD_89693 | JGI IMG/M metagenome (GOLD analysis project Ga0116227, IMG submission 89693) | Host-associated microbial communities from peat moss isolated from Minnesota, USA - S1T2_Fb - Sphagnum magellanicum MG | ecosystem: Host-associated > Plants > Peat moss > Unclassified...
AATGGATGAAAAGTAGATAAGGAAGCTAAAAAGAGAAAGTGACAAGAAAGTGGGTAGTTGAAGAACATTTTTAATGTATTTTTTTTTTTTTTTTTGTTTGGGGGTGTTTAAGTGTTGAATTAGTTGTGTGCTATGAGGTGATGGTGAATATGTGGTGTTGCACTTGTGTGAATAATGTCAAGGTGACAAATGAGCTAGGTTTTTGTTTTGGAGCTCTTGATGACCTTTGGCAATGGCAGGCTAAGTGGGGTGCTTTAGTGGAAAATTTTGAAGAATGGAATGCGATGGAAAGAATAGAAGATGGACTTAGCAATGCTACAAGCTAAGCATCTCTCTTTGCGCTTTACCTAGTTTTTGTATGTTTATGTAGAAAATGTAGGAGGATTGGGTTGTTGATGAAGTTGGATTTAGATGGTTTTCTTAGTATTTGTTGTGACTATTTGGGAGGAGTGCCCTCAATCAATATACTTGGATTGAATGTCTTTGATTTCCTTTTTTTGTTTTTTGGTGTATTAGAATCTAAAGATTATTAGGTCTAGTGTAAGAACATGAATAAAATAACAAATCTAGTGAAGATGATGGTCAATAGGGGAGTGGTGAACTTGTTTGAATAGGATTCAATTTCACAAATTATGGTATGTTGGGAATTTGAGGAGGAAATCCAAAAAATGTGCAAATGGGAAGTGAAACTCACATGGTGGGAATTCTAGGGAGGGCTATATCTCACCAATTTTTGTGATATGGGGAAAAAAGAAATTGTATAATGGTTATAGTGACTAAATCTTTCCTATCAAAACTTCTTGAGGGTATCTATTGGACCATTCTAGGTTGTGAGAATTTTTTTTGTCCAATTGATGCAAAGTAAAACAAAAATAATTTGAAGAAAGGTGGTTTAGAAAGATTTGATCCACCTCGATCTACAACATTACCATGTTTCCTTGTTTTAGACTTCTTGATTAAAATTGAATAGGAATATTTGTTGTGGTATTGTTGTTGGGGAGCAATGGTGTATTGAACATTGATTTGTGTTTGGTCTTCTTTTTAAGGTTGAAAATTATTGTTATTGTTTTTGAAAGTTGAAGGTTCTTGTTTTTGTTCTTAGAGGTTGAAGGTTCTTATTTTTTAAGATTGAAAGTTATTGTTCTTATTTTTGGAAGTTCAAGGTTCTTATTCTTGTAGGTTGAAAGTTTTTGTTTTTGTTCTTAGAGATGTTTATGTTCATATATTAAATAAAAATATTAAACACACATGTTATTTTTGTGCATTTATGATAACTTTTATTGTTATTGTGTTATAAGGTTGAATTTTGATAATGTTTAAATCCATTAAAATTAAAGTTGTGCATAAAAGGTAAGGTTTTTTTAAAAAAAACATGGTAGTTTTGTTTGAAAAATATAATCTTGAATAAAAGAATATGCACATGTGATGTTGCATAATTTGGTTAGGTTGATAATAATTATGTTATTGAATGTGTTGTTGTTTGTTGTGTAGTAATCCAAAGCAATACATGTAAAAATAAAAATTAAGAACAACAAAAGTATGGTGAATTTAAACTTTAAGACTCTTAGTTATGATGCATTTTATTGAAAACCACCATTATATCCCAACATAGTTGATTGTAATTCATTTGTATCAATGTTATGTATGTTGTATTTTTAGGGATAAATAAATTATGTTCATGGCATTGCATTGGTAAACTAGTTTCATTTAAATTGAAAAGATAAACATTTATCTTTTGCATTATAATGTTATGTATGTTGCATTTTAAGGATAAATACATTTTGTTAATGACACTACAATATTAAACTAATTTGATTTAATTTGAAATTAGGATTGACATTTGGATTCTTTTGCATTACAATGTCATGTGTATGCTATTGACTTCATTTCTTGTGTGACATTGAATATCATAATATGGCAAATTTCAAGCAAATAAGGTATTAGCATCAGTGGTTGATTATTGTAGGTTACTTTTGGTTATTTTAGGTTATTCTTAGTTATTTCATCTTAAGTTATTTCATATTATTCTTGATTATTTCAGTTATTCTAAGTTATTTTACCTTAGGATTTTATAGGTTATACCCTGGGCTATTTTATGTTTAAAAAATTTATTCTACATCATTTTAACTTAAGTTATGTTTTAGTTTAAGGTGAAATACTTTGAAATAACCAAAAGTAACTTAAAATATAATAACCTAAAATAGCCTAGGGTGAAATAACATGGATAAATATAAAGTATAACAATTTATAATAATTTAAGGTCAAATAATTTAGAATAGTAAAAAATAACATATGGAGGAATATGCTATAATAGGGTTGGGTGGAATGACCTAGAATAACCTTGAATTGCTAGAAATAACCTAGGATAAAATAATTTGAAATAACCTATGGTGGAATAATTTAGAATTGCAAATAATAACCTAGATGAAATAACTTATAATAGCTAAGAAAAACTTTTAAACAGTTTATTGTTACTAAAGATGCTTGGAAGGATAATAGGGACATCCTTATTGGCAACACTAAAATATACCACATACAAAATAAACATTTGCAAAACAAAAAAATACAACATGATGTATTCATAAACTAATCTAATGTCGTCTTTGACATTGTTAACAACCAACCATAAATTTTTTTCACAATTTTTTTTACAACAACATTACCATAATACTTCCGTTTTTTTTCCATCCTTGTTTACAATGACAATGTTGAAGTGTGCAAAGTGGCTTCAACATGCACATGTCATTGTGTACTCCAAACAAGCTTTATATGAAATAAATAAATAAACAAAGAAACATTAACAATTGAACTTCAATACCTTCACAAAATTGAAGACGCCATTTATTGCATGGTTGAATGATACATTTTCCCAACTCCAACCCTACTTCTATGACAGTATATTTCTAACACCAAGCACCAAAATCCACAAAACTATTTTTCAATACGACTATGATATAAAAGCACATTCCAAATCTCCAAAGGCATACACAAGAGAACTACATCCTTTCATGTGCAACAAAAGAAACCCACAAGCATTGTAATGACAAACTAGGAAACCTCATCTAATTCTCAAAATAATATTAGTACTTCAAGCTTAAAGATTCATAAACGAAATTAAACTAAACTTAAACTTGGATGATTGATGGTGCTAAACCAAAACATTTATAAGCTTATAGCACACATTTAACAAAAGGAACTTACTATTCTTAATATCTCCAACCACTAGTTATAAGTCTCATTTAGAAATAATGAATCAACATTGTTCAACGATATCTTTCCCCAAAAAACCCACCAAAATGAAACATAACTTTTACAAAAAACACACAAAACCATACACATTCAATATCTTCCATAAACAACTCAAGATTTTAGCATAAGAAAACAAAAATTCACTAATCTTTAATGTTCACGTATATACAAATCACAAAAGACAATAAATCAACAAGATTTCAAACAAACAAACATAAGAAACATCAAAAGCAAAAACAAAAGCATAAGTTAGAAAACTTGCCATGGCATCAACCTTTCATATTCTGCTTTCACTGCAACAAGACACCATCACAAGGACAACACAAAAAGAGACCCAACAAAACAACAAGCTCTTACTTTACAAAACAATGCAAACAAACTCCTCTGAAATGACTACCAAAACCCAATGCCGCCTCTAATTGGTCTACAATCAAAACACCTTAAACCTTAATAAAGTAGACCCCTTCCTAAACACTTCTCCATGCCTAACCTCATTCTTTTAACCACCCCTGAACTACACATCAAACCACACCTCAAATTCTGTAAACAACTCACCCAAAAAAAATTAAAAAATAAAAATCTCAAACAACTTCCAATGTAAATGCATAAAAAGCAAAACAATAATCCCTCTAGTGTGAAAAGGACAGAAAAACCCATTCCCTCATGCAAATGTGTCGAACACAAAAATAATTTTTTTAGAATGAGTAGTGTGAAAGGGTCATTTTATGACAAAAAGTGCAAAAGAGAAAACAGATGCAAGAAATCCTGTCGGTTGTGGGGGCAAGGCCCAACAAAGTTACCTACCAATTACCTTGTTCTCACTTTGGGCCAGAGTGAACCAAGAGCCCGCAGCACACCATGAGGGATGGATGGTGAGTGGATTAGGAAACGGTTTTCCATTCAGTTCCAAGTCTGTAGCAACTCAAAAAGACTTGCTTATTTTTTGGTAGTGTATTTGTAGATACTTTTACAAGAATGTAAAAAACTTGCGGGCATTTAAATAAACTTTGAAAAATGGAATGTCCACAGAGGTGAGCATTCCATTCTTTGAGACACCTGTTAACCAAAGTGTGAACCCATTATGAAATAGGGAAACTCAACATGTGAACATTGTTTTGCAACGTATGTATCGATTTTTTGAACAACAAAAGTATGAAAGGAATTCATGCTTGAATTAAATGGTAAACCTTCAAGTGTTACCACATTCTCAACTGATTTTTCCTTTCAAAACCTGGTTTTTTGAAATTTATTTGAATTTTCAGTGGCAGAAATCACTTCAAAATCATTATCTCCCACATTCTGAATCCAAGTCTTACCAAATAAATTCCATTAACACCAAAGGCACATTCCAATTCCTCTGAGATTTTTGGCTATAATTTAATTTAATTTTCAGTGAAGAAATCATTCAATATTTAAGAACTTTTCCACTGCAAGTGCAAATGTTATGGAACCAAGCCCATGCACCGCTAGTCATTGAGAGCTTTCCAAAGACACCAAGAACACAATCCGATGCATCCCGGTTTGGTGGATCTCATAACTACAAAACGAAACAAAAAATTGTGATGAGAAATTAAGGGATTAAACCTCAATGAATAATGTACAGTGCCATCATCTGTTTAAAGTTAAAGGTGACAAAATCTCGATGGTTGGTGGTGATTGCTAGCAAGTCTTGTGAGTTTTTATTTTTGTATTGTCTTGTTTTTTTTACAAGTTATGAGCTTGCTGCAATCTTTATGAGCGGCATCATTCTATCTAGTGTGGCTCTCCTTGCTTTGTGTGGTGTTGAGCGGTTGGGCTGATCTTTTTTTTGATGGGTGTCAATCAATTGTAAATGGTGGTTGAAGTTTCAAAGGGTCACAAAGTTTCTATTAATGGGGAGTGAAGCTAAGTTTTTTGTAGTTGTGATTTGGTTTGGTTCTGGAACTTGGGTTTCTAAGTTTTAGCTGGAGAAACAAAAAAAGACACAATGGGAGGAAAATGCTTGAAAGTGTGGGTTACACAAATTTTTAGGAGATAATATATTTTTCGCTGCACTATGCATCCTTCAGAATGCAACAATTTCACAATAAAATTAGGAGCTTGTGATGGGGGGGATGATGATGATCACCAAAGATTTTGAGAGCAACTAAGTTTGGCAAACAGATTTTTGTGAGTTTAAGTGAGAATAAGGGAAGAGAGCGCTTGATTATTTGAGGACCTCTAAATGCACATTGTGTATTTGTTTTTAGTGGTGTTTCGTTTGTGGGTCTGGTAGGGGCAGTGGGTTCCACATGTCAAATTTCTAAGAAGCCTATCTACACCATGAATCACTGTCAGATCTTTTCTTGCACCATTTTCTACAAATCTCAAGACCTCTCTAACCATTGGGCATATAAGGGTTTCCGTATTTTGTTGAGTGATTGGAGTCTGTGAAGATGGATCTTTCTGATTTGCCAAACATTGTCAATGGAATCTCATGAGAGAAAGATTAGAACGATTTGACCCCATAAGCTTTTAGGGTACATTAAATTTCTACTTGATTAGGGTAGTGACTGTTTGAACTTATGAAAGTGCCTTAATTATCAGATTTGATGATTCTGTAAATTATTCAAGTTATATGGATTATGTTCATGGATATGAGTGTTTAATGTGAAGGGATTTTCTTGTGCCCTTGTTTTTTGTTGCATTACCTTCCTTCATAGATAGTTGTTAACCCAGTATTCCTTACCTATGCACTAAATATCTATATGCATCTACTTACCTACTTGTCATCTATTACCCTACACATGACTTTATTTGTTCAACACTTCAAAACCAAAATTCCCTTTTTTTTTTCGAAAAATCCAGGGATCTTCAACATATTAGTCCATTCTAGATATTCATATTCTGTATGGCAGTATGAAAATCCACCAGATAAAAAACACAGATACCCATTGTCCAAAACCAAACAAATCTAATGAAATGTTAAATACAATCAATGTAATCCACTACCATCATGTCATGTTATTTGGGGGTGCCCAGTGTAGCCTAACTAGTCCCAGGTCTGAAGTTAACCACTGGAAGGTGAAAATAGATTGGAGACTAAACAAGCATATTGAGCTATTGTTGTGTGGGTATTTGATTTTCTTAATAACCCCTGCTTCTGATTTTTTTGGAAAATTTTAAATTAAAGAACCTATGGTTGTATTTTTGAGGAAAAATAAAAATAAAATTAAAGGACCTCCCCTTTCTCAAAGGACCTATTGTTGTCATGAAAGAACTGGCAGACAACTGCAGGTTTCTTTCTGGGTAGTTCAGTCAAATTTATGATTTTATTGTGTTTTTAGAATGGTGGTTATATATCACAACCAGTTCTCTGATTTTCTGGGAACAAATGGCTATGAAATCAAAGAATCATCTTGACAACCAGTTTTGTGGAGGGTTTGTGGCCATTTTTGATACCCGTGCATTCTTGACTATGGGCTTTGTTGGACTAATTTGCAATGGTAGAATTAAACTTCGTAGTCTTAAGATGGGTGACCTCCAATGGTGACAAGTGTTCAAACATATGTTGCCCAAAAGTCATATTACCTTTGACATAGGAAATTGGCTCCTTGATCATGCCAACTTGGAATTGTTCCAAATCAAAATTTATTTGGATCTAGACTTATTGTTGTCCAATTCCTTAATAGACATCATTTACTTAATATCTAAATGAACCACCCAAGAAATGCCAAGGTTATTGGCCCATAACCTCATTCATCATTTTGTAAGCAATATGACATGGAATTGCAAGGAGGGGTAGAATTGAAATACCTAAAATGTATGTCATGCGCTTAGTAATTGCCATCCACAATAATCATCTAGTTGTGTTTGCCTCATACATGCTTGTTATGGATTTCTTTTTGGTTATCGAAAATCATACATGCATGTCTACTATCTTAGGGCAATAATAAGATTTTATAACATAAAAGGCAACAACAATACAAACAAATTAATCAATTAAAATTTAATTTCATTACAATTTTTGTTATTAAATCTCATCAAATCCTTATTGAATTTTAAAAATAACATCAAATTAATTTTAAAAATTATATCTCAAAAAAATATATTAAAATTTTAATTTATTTTTAAATTGACATGTTTTATTTTATTCAATTCTTGCATAATTTTTCAAATCAATTTTTTAAGAATCTCATTTTAATTAGATTTAAAGGAATTGAAGCTAATTATTTGTATGATTATCAAACAAATTTCATTTAAAAAATTAATCATATGAATTTTTTTTCACTTTTCATAGTGATATGAAACCTCGTGATACAAAAGGGCAAGTGACAAACCAAAAAAAAAATTGATATAGAGGCATGATTAATCAGTTACCCAACATTCATATTTTGAGAAGAAACCCAACAAATAGATGGGTAGACTTCAAAACAACCCATCAATTGGATGGGTGAACCCAAAATGTACACATGCCTGTCCATTAGCTTGGGGCAATAATAAAACAATGCCTTTGCATACCTTGCATGTGTTGTACAAATCGTTGAAGAAATACATCAACTTTTGGTGTCAAGGTATGTATGGCTTTTTTTTATAGTCAAGTGATTATGGTTTGATTCCCCAAAACAAAAACTTTCTTTTTGGTACAAATGAAGAACTTTTCATTGTGAAGAAATGAGAACACAACAGACCCCAGCAAGGGGGAGTGCAGCACCGTGTGCATGACAATAACTCAACTAATAAATCCTTTCCTCGGGCCGATATGGCACCATGAAACAAAATTACCAACTTTTTTACAGATAATCTGAAATTTATACTAGATTTTATCAAAACCCTCAAAGAGCTTATATTCCACATCTTCCCACCCAATTCCCTAGAGCTTATGAACATGTCACTAAACAGTTTTAAACACCTTGTGGTTCCTCTCAATCCATAAGGTCCACAACTTGATGATGCCTTTTAAGTAGTGATTAGAGGGTTTTCCACACATTGGTACTGCCTAAGAACCTTGGTGACAAATTTATCATGTTTCCATTGTGCATTGGAGTTGCAACCCTATCCGAGACATTTTCATATACAGCACAGTTCAAAATTTCCCACACAAACGCCCAAGCACACTGCGCATGCTCACATTCCTACTAGAATCTGTGAATGACAGATTCAACCTCCCTTTCACAAAGTGCACATACTTCATCTATTGAACCATCCACCACTTTCACTCTCCGCGTGATCACCTTGATTGCTTTGTTCCATACAATCCACATAAAACTGGCCTCCTTCTTGCTCCAGTGTTTGTTCCAAATCTTGGGCCATCTTAGCTTAAAGTTAGATGGGAGTTTCTTTGACCATTTCTTTCTCGACTGCATTTGTTATGGGTTTAGATGATCTCAATATTATGTTCCTTCCCAAGACTGTAATATACGACAACAAGGGTTCCCCTCATTTCTCAGAAAATGCATTTGGGTCTAGTTTAAGAGCCATTACCTTTCCATAGAACAACAAAGCTTGCTTCTTCTTTGGGCCTTTGTTCATTTCTACTATTTTGACCTGCTCAATTTTGCCGTCCCATATGTGTGGGACCTCCACTTTTGTGCCACTTGCTTCTACGACCTCCACTTTTGTGCCACTTGCTTCTACGACAGGTAAAATTCTTGAGTGAGGGCCTACTGAGAATAGGCCTCACATCTTTTGAGATTAGCATAATTTGATCCACATCACTACACATTGGAGTAAAAGTTGAAGAAGCCTTGCACACCATGGATGGCAAATCTTGGCTTCTTGCAAAGAATCTTACCCACTTTCTTGCCTTGCTGGGTAATATTGGTCATAAAACGTTAACCCTCTTCCCCATCCTTTCTTCAAATTTAACAACAATTTTGATGTATCCCAACTCTTCTTCCATGGAGATTACAAGATTTTCCTTCATCTCCTCTCTATATGCAAATATTCCCTTGTTTGTCACTCATACATCCACCACCAAGATTCACCCTACTCAACTTAGTTCAATGGCTCTATCCATTGAAAATCCCTCAACTCACAATTGAACAAATCCACTCCACCAGAAATTCACTGCCAAAATGTCTTCCGATGTTTTAGTGTTATTGATCTGCACATACTTTGCCATGCTGGCCCATGCCTTGCCACCCTATTCCAGATAGTAGAAACAAGCACCCTTTTATGTAGTTGATATTTCCTTAGTCAAGGAGTACAAGGAGCTCTTGTAAGTTAGAATTCTCTGGCTCTAACGCATGTAGGACCGATTTTGAAATGAGAGCATTGAAAGCCTCATTAGGATCCAGTAAGCTTAAGTCCCCCAACCTTCTTTTTGCCACAAAATTGGTCCCAAACTACCCAATGTCGACAATGGTGTGCAAAGCTAGACCTTAAATAATTCTTGGGCAGGCAGGCAACTTTGCTGATTCCCTTTCCTAGTTCCACCCCATACACTCACAAAGGACCACGCGGTTGATAAGAGAGTGTTGTTAATTAATCACCTTCCTACAGAAGGGCAAGTTGAGTGGAGACCCAGTAAGTTCAGTTTCTGCTCAACTTTCTCTAGAAGAAACATGTCTGAATCAGCAGATTTGAAAGAAAGCCCAAAAGGGGGGTTTCAAGAAGCTTGGATGGATATATATATAGAGCATCTGGAGAAGCTCAAGTCCAATTCAATAGTTGGGTCCCGTTGGGCCCCCCGACCGACCTAGAGATGCATTCTTGCCAGGCCATTGCTGTGAAGCTAGTGTTGTTTATATATTGTGCTATCAGCTGGTGCTTTTGTGATTGCGGAAGCCCCATGCCTTAGATTCTACCTATTCTTTGCTCCTTTCTTACTTATAGTTGCATTAAGAGCCTCTCCAACCAGTAAGAATAGATAAGGGGTCCAGCAAATAAGATTTTTTGCCATACTGCAAATTACCTTACTACCTTTACCATTTCAATATAAATCAAATTGTTTTTTATTTTGTCAAAATTTTGAAAAAAAATATTTATTATTTGTGTCGAAATTTTAATAAAATCAAAATTTCAATTGTCAGGTTTGAACTGCAGACCTACAGACAAGATCTTGAAAGTGAAGTTATCTACACACACTAAAATGCTCCATAACACTGACAGAGGCTTGTTTATTATATTATATAACTATTACATGCTGAAATTTTCAGAATTAAAAAACCAAGTGCCAAAATTTTAATTTTAATTTTAATTACACTTCAGATTATATATATAATACTTAATAATAATGATAAAACTAAACAAAATATAATTGCACAAGAAGGAAATACACTAAGATCTTTAACATCTAAAGTAGAATAGATCTTTGAAATAATTGAAACTATCAAATCATTCGCCAACTCTTTCATAATTCTAGAGCTTTAGGCTCTAACCTTTCAAGGTAGTTCTAAACTACAATAATTTAGTAATTTTGAAGGTGTTCTTGAAGATTGCCTACATTTCTAACTATACATTCCAAGCTACTTCTAGCATTAAGGTGTTGTAGACCCACGTTAATGCATAGTCCTTCAGGAATATCCTAATAAGAATTTAGGTTTGTTGCCTTGAAAAAATGTAAAGAACCTAATTCTTTGATTTTTATTTATTTATACTCAATCCTGATTTGGAGTGAAAGGAATGCATGCATGGAGGACAAGTTAATGAATTTTCATCAATTTTGTTGCAATTTGTGCATCTCCCACAAGTGGCCTGAGTCCCATTATCCATATGCTTGCCAATGAAAATTTCATTCCAAAAACTATGTAACTAATGACTTGCAACAAGTTGATAGGATGTGATGTGTATGTAATCCAATTGTCTCTTATCATTAATGAATAAATTGGACCATCACAACAATGTCTTGGGAACTTGAGAAACTGGTACACCTAGGTTGCTGCATGCTTTATCTTCATTTTTATAAAAAAAAGCCTTATAAATTGACATGGACTTTACCCAATTAGCATGCCATCACAACTACAAAAAGAGAACTCTAAAAAAGAAATAAAAGTTCTGATATGTGAATAAATCTAAAATTCCCAAAAAAAAAAGATTTTCTCTTCTTTTGCTTCTCAAGCATTTAGGGTTTAATCAAAAGGAATTTCAGAATTGGTAGCTACAATTGAAGTTACCATTATGAAGTGTGTTTGGAATCCCATATGCCATACTTGGGGTGTTAGTGAATTTGTTCCCCTTTCAATTTTATGAAGTTTCTAATAGGCAAGTATGTTCCATGCAAGCAAATAAACACAAATTCTTACCTGGGCCAATACTTCCAAAGCTTAGTTTCAAGTGGGGATTCATCAAAACCCTACAAAACTTTATTTATAAGCACATTGTGGATTTGGAAAATGTACAAACATATTTTTTAAATGGGAGAATTTAAAGGACGTCGAGTTAGCACAAACTAAATGTCAAAAAAACTCCATCTGAACAATTGATCGCATGTAATAGGTTAGTCATGGAGATGGGGTGGTGTTCTGAAGGGATGGAAGTTGGGAACTAGTTAAGTCTATCACTATTCCCTAACTTAAGATGGAGCTTTGCAATGTAATTGATGTTTTTGTGACAAAAAAACATAACCAAGACAAAAGGAGGAGGGGATTTCTTTTTTAAATTCAATCTTGATAAGGTGAGTTTGAAGGGCATGTAACGGCACATTATAATTACCAATTATTCTGAGATTGTTGTCCAATATAAAAATGATATTGGTATGAGCCATACATAGGTCTCCAATCAATGCCCACCAACTTTTTCCTTTGGTTCATCATTATGACATGCAAGGTTCCATCACTCCATGAACGACCGACACCGACCAACCAATATTTACATTCACTTTTTGTGGATTCCAATAGACACACCCCTCACATCAAAGAGAGCAAAAACATTTAACAAGTGATGAATCAATGTACAATTTTCAACAACAAAACAACTTTGAATTAAGCATTTAAACCATGTGTTTAGGTGTGATACAACAACACGACAATCCATTGTGCACAATAACCAATGGTTTAAAAACCCTTTAGCTAGTGTCCTTGAAAGCTAGAATGTAATGGAGTGCCCATTACTTTACAACAGCATGCACTAGAGTGAACCAGCACTCACCAGCTCAGCCTGCAGGATGGATGGTACATGAACAAGAAACACTTTTTCATTGTATTCCTGTGACATCGCTAACCACAGTGGTTAGCTATGTCACTAACCATCTACATGTATTGACTTACCTTGTAGCAACTAAGTGCCTTTCCTACTTACCTACTAACTTAGTAACCACTTACATTATCTACCAACTTACCTATGATACGTACCCACTTACATCAATAGTTAGCGGAAGTAGTTTGCAAGATAGGATGAACCACATCTGAGTCCTAATGAGTTTCCAATGGACAGTGCATTGGTGGATGCTGAGTCACGTACTTGAAAAGTAAGGGAAGCATTAGGTTAGGTTTTTTAGCCTATGTTAGGAACGGTTCTTCTAACCCCTAAATGCCTGATAAGCCAGATATTTAAAAAATGGAAAAAAAAAAACTCCATGCACCAAGCAGAATTCCTTTTGTCTTTTTTCAATTATTTTTGGTCCATGTGGAGTGTGATAATGGGCCCCAAATGGCATGCTGACCACATAATTCCATGTCAATGTTTGGATGAAAAATAAGGCATGCAACCATGTCAAAAGGAGGGGTGTGATGGAGAACAAGGGGATTTCACTCTGAAGCCAACAGGGATGAGTCACCCAAGCGCGTCAAGGATAGTGTAAGGAGAGGTTGCAATTATATTTGGGAGGGACAGGTAGGCAACAGTTATTATGGCTATTCCACCTACAATTAGTTGATTTTGTTTTTGTGAAATGTATCAGTCCATATGGGCCTTTACGAAGCTTTCATAGTTTGAGAATTTGAACAATTGTATGGATTAGTCGACCTTCAACAGGTGCTGCTGTTTAGGGACTAAACATGTAAAGCAGTTGGCCTTTTTTCTGCTTTGTTATGAAGGTTATGTTGTGAGAGTTTCTTCTCAAGGAAAGATTGAGTTATGCTATTATGAGGAACATTGTGTTGTGAGAAGTTCCTTTGAAAGATTAGGTTATGCTATTATAAGAGACATTGTGTTATGAGAGGTTAGGTTCTATTGTTTAGGGTAAACCTCCAAGGTGGGGCATTCTTAAATTAAGGGGCCTAGGGTGAGGCAATTGCTGTCCTCCCTGCATTTTGGGTATGTCCACCACCTTGGGGCTTTACCATTGTAAAGCACAAGGTGAAGGTTATCGTGAATTTAAATGTAGCTAGATCACAAGGAATAGATCATATGTTAATGATGGATTTTTATGTATGTGATTAGTTTATGTATGTTCACAACAATGTTTAAATTTTAAATTTGTGATATTGCATCAATGGTGAACATCCCAAGAAAGATTTAGTATTAAATGATGACACGTAAAGAATAATGCAACTACTCCTTAAGAGTGGGATAGGTCTTAGTGTAAGATAATGCTTAAGGAGGCAACCTTCTTGAAGTAAGAACAAATGGTAGTATAGAAGGAGTTCACATTCGGAACATCACATCTGAAGGTGTTAGCCCATGTGATGACTTAGTAAACAAAACAAATTCATTTTTTTCACACGATTCTTGTCAGATATCATGACAAGAGAGGAAAAAAGAGACATTGGGCATTTCACATTTTGATGTATGCAACTGGAGTTCAAATCAAATCAAAAAAATTAATTTGATTCAAATAAATTGAGTGAAATTCAAATTAGGTTGAATTGAACTTAGATTCAATTTTTAAAAAATAGGATGCAAATTGGTCCAAAAGGTATTGAAAATCTATCTGTTACTGCCGTCATCTATGATTATGACATTGAAAAAGAAACAACTTTCAAAAGACACAAATCCAAAAAACCACCTTTACATAATCTTTTGTATGATCCACAACATTCCACTTGGAATTATCAATTAAGAAAACCATACAAAAGATCCCCCCTCTACCAACTCTGAGTTTCTCATCACTGAAATTAAATAAACATTAAATAAAATATTCATTATCAACTTTCAAATCACTCATAATTTCACTCTAAAATATATATAATTATGGTACATCACGAAAGAAAAAGTGTTACACCATTATAGTACAACAATAGTAGATTTATAATCTAAAAATCTGTGCTTAAATCTTATTTAGTTTTACATCTGTTTGCATAAACTCTATTTCCTTTTGAAAACATATGAACGGTCAAGAAAATGAGTGTTATGCCATAATAAAATATTTTTAATGCCATTATAAAGCATCAAAACTTAGTGTGGTGCTTATCGGCTTACCCTCCAGTGTGCCACACATACTACAGATCTGGAATATCACTTCTTATCCTTGGAACTCCATGTGAGATTTTCCTCATTCCTTACCCAAACTGAGCGATTTTTGTGTCATTGGACATGCAACCTGGAGGGCTACAAATGTTCTTTGAGCGTCAGAAGTGAATTGAAGGAGCAACACAGAAAACACAAGAAAAGGATGAGTGATAGTTTGCTTCAAAATAAGATTTTAAACAGCTCTAGACCCCTCGCTAGTTCCAACTCCATATCTTCATCATTTTGAGTTCATTTTGAGTGATTTAAAACCTGATGGGTGCACCAATTAAAGCTTTACAAAACCTCTTTCTATTCCAAAGGCAAAGATGCAATGATACAAGATTTTAAGCTTGTAATCCTAATTCGTTTTAATTCACTGAACACTGCACCCTCTTACACCAAACACCCCAAATCTTTTCGATTCCTTTATCAAATGGAAAAATTCTTGGGATGTTAGAAGTGCTAGGTGAAGGGGTACAAACGCTATTGGAGCTTCAGAAGCAGAAAAACAATGTGTGAGGATTTGACCCTTTGAGTTCTTAAATGTCCACTCATCAAGATATGCAACCTGGACATCTTAAGTTCAAAAGAGTCCATTGCTTCAAGAGACAATTAGGAAAGAAACATTGTTTGCTTTAGAAACATTCGTCTTCCCAAGTAAGCATTTGAAGGCAAAGGATTATAGTATTTTAAAGTGCATCTTGAAGTTGGTTTTTCCCCATTGACTGTTTGATATGGTCAATGGTATGGTTTTCATACACACTCAAAAGAGTGTGATTCTGATTAGACATGGTTTCTTTTACCTTCTCAGATTATGTATTCACTTAGTGAGTTTTCAAGAACCTTGCAAGCCATTTCACCCACCAAGCAAGTCCAAAGCTGATGGAAGAAGATGCATTTCTGCCAAGCAATTTTTGGAAAATTGAAACATGCAAAGGAAACATCCCCCCCCCCATGGGCTGCAGTTTGAACATTTTTCAATAACATATGAGAACATTGAGAGAAATTGCACCTTTTCCACCATATGCCATTTGGTCAGAAATGCCCAGACATTACTCTCACGTGCAGACATAACTCTTCTTGATCATTGGCTTCTGGCTGACTCAGTAATGCACTTTAGAACGAGCTTGAATTTTACTTGTTCTGATAACCTCATCTTCCTGCACCCAGGCTGGAAAGCCCTAAACCTCACAGTGAAGTTGCTCAAGCCAAGCTGGGTTCTAGAACTGGAAGTAGCCTCATGGATTGTACAAGAACTGCACAACAAAAGCTGAGATACACTTCTGAGTAGATCATTTTCCAGCCTGTAGATAAGTGAAGCATGCCTCTTTCAAAAATCCTCTTCCAAGACAAATGTCCACAGTAAAAGGCCATATAGTGATACAAATCCCAGAACATTGTAGATCCTGTTGGTGTTGCATCATAAATCCAACTATTGGAAGTTCACATCATTGCAGTTGACAATGCACAAAAAATAAGACAAGTTGATGAGAATAGAATCAAGTCAGCAAGTCATCATACCACTTTTGTCATTGTTCACAAGAACTATCACCTCCAAATGTCACTAGCAATTCAAGTAAATACCTCTGAATTGTTGGCAGAATGTCTGTTCCAATAGTCTTAAAAGAACATATTTTATAGAGAGACCAAGTACATGTCTCCTTGGATAACATCTCAGCATATCTATGTGTGGGACAAAATACCAAGGTCATAACTTGGTTGATTTGTGGAGGTCCTCCTACAGTTGGATTTCATTAGGAGAATGCCAACGCTTCCTCTAAACATAAGAGTGCAAAGGTCTTCCACTGTACACAGAAGCTGTTGAATAGCAAAAGCTCCATACCTTAAATCATGAAGCTCAATACTCGAGCAAGGGGCAAACCTCCCTGGGAATCTATAATGCTCATGATGACCCTGCTGCTGGTTGGGTTACACATTGAGTAGGCTGATACCCTTTAAACACCCTTGTTTTGAAGCTGGTTATAGTGATGAATATCAAGTTTTGTAAAGAAACAGATAACATCAAGAATGATTAATTTGCACACCAAATTTAGTGAAACTTAATATGCAATTTGTGGAAGAAGCGTTGTAAAAACCTATGCCGCCGGGAAGAGAGGAAGTCGTGGAAAAAACCACGCTGCAGGGAAGAGGGTGTTTTTCCCACATGTGTGATATCAGGTAAGTGCTTCTGAATATGCTTATGGAAGGCACACACAGCCCCTTCAACACCATCTTCGTTTTCCATTTCTCTTGCAAGTTCCACTGCTTTCCTTTTCACCTGCACAGATTTGAACAGGTCACTTAAGAGATACCCATCAAAATGCATCTAGAGATAACCACTCCAGCAATTACTCAGCACCTGCTAAACATGGAGATCTACTCAGGTTCTGCTGAATCATCCTCAGATCTACAGATGACCTTTAAAAGTTGTGTAAGTGGAAGGGACAAAAGCATGCTCCAAGACAGGTAAACCCTAAGCTCAAATGAAAAATAAGATAAAAGGAGGAAAAGCACATGGCCTGGAATTCCAAAGACACATGAACTTTCAGGATCTTTGCTGGTTGACGAACTTTTGCTCACCTCAGGGTCCAGCATAAACTCAATGGCACTGATGAGCTTATCCAGAGTAACATGGGAAACAGGAATTGGCGGTGGTCCCACACCCTTCTCACTAACACGCTCACCCCAGAATGGCTGATCACCAAAGAATGGAATGATTGTTGTAGGGCACTGCAATTGTAGACCCAAAATGTCAGCACTCTACAACATTGTTTTCATAGTCCAAAACCACACTAACAAAGAAAGCTTCATTACTGATGCCATTTTCATTGGGTTACTGCATCTCCCATGCAGTATGAATATTGTCGTCATTCAAATTATGAAGCTGTCTGATCTGGTTCCCATGCAGGCAATAAAACAATCTGGTTCCCACAGATTAGAGCTGACATCTTTAACAACTAGATGACAACTGAATGACATTTGGCACTGGCAGCATCTTAACAGCATCTTAAGAACAATTAAATTCAGCACTGGAGAGGGTGAAGGGGTATGGTGTGGTATATGAAAGTGTAAAAGAAAGGATTAACATTCTGCTCAGGGAAAGGAGAGTACCGCAGCCTTCAGACCTGCAGCTGTTGTGCCTGCCCCACCATGATGAATCTGCAAACGCATTCAGACACAATCACCATTAGGTCACAATCAAAGAGATGATCAAATGTCAAAAGCCAATCTCCACAAGCAGGTCTGAATGAAATGTGTAAAGATGCTTTCCAGATCAGCATGTGTGTAGATCTTCTGCTGAGGCACAGCCATATACTACTAAACAAGAGGATTCCTACTCTATCCCAAGTATCACAATAAATTGGAAGACTAACCACAGCAGCACACTGAGGAAATAGCCAGTCGTGGGGGCAGTCAGAGACTAGGTACACAAAGTCTGGGGTTACGGGCACTGCACAGACATAAATAAGAGAGCCAAAGTGAACTCAACCTTATCATGAGAGTTCTTACTAAGGTCTCAGAATTCCAGAATGATATCATGCAACAGGACAGAATCCTCAAACTAACAATCAATATCCCACAATCTCAAAGGTATAGGTGACACAATGAACCATGCAAGGTACACCAACCATTTCTCAGTGTGGTATATGAATAAAAATAGGACAACTGCAGAAAGAGATTACATACTGTTGCCAATTTCACCCCAGCCCTTGCCAATAATACCACGCTGCCCCGTCTTTTCAAGAGCTTCAACGATGATCTTCGTCATGCCTTCTGGATCTTTAATAGGCTTTTGCAGCATTTATCCACCCAGCATGCCAGCAGAAAAATCTCTGATCAGACTCAAGGGCATGGCATCCAATAAAGAACTAGAATCATACTGTGGCAAGCTGTCATAATCACAGCACTAAGCATAATTTCTACTCTACTTTTCACAGGATTCAGGTGTAAATATACTGCACAAAGAACCAACCAATGATGCTGCTTTCAAGACCAGTTATACATTTCGCATCCAATCAGCATGTTTTAGACTACACCTACTTATCACACAAAACAGCCAGCAAGAAACAATCACATACATCTATGAGTTTGCATAGAGATCTCCACAACAACACTTTGAAGGTTACCCCGACAAAGAGTGCAGTCATAAACTTGTGAGAGTTGCTCACAAGTGTAGACCTTCAGCTTTATCATGGATACCACTGATGAGCTGCATGACTACCACTGACTTCATCACCTCCTGATGGCAGGTGTAGATAAGTACATAAAAATCTGCCTAAGGAAAACATTCATAGTAGAATTTGCTATGACAAGAGCATCGTCTCAGTTTTGTCATAGTTTAATCCAACCTTCCTGTGATGGGATTTTCAATGCAAAGACATCCTGCAATTTGGTTGGCTGGCAATTTGGAAGTAGAAAGATACTCACAAGGCTGCCAAAGCCAATATAGATAGGTGGCTTCCCAGCTCCTAACCATTTAACCATATCGTCTGGAGGCTTGTAACCTTTTGCTAGGTTCAGAAAACAGAACCCTACCACATCCACCAGGGGTCCCCAATCTGCAAAAATCAGACGTATATTTTTCAGCTACTCTACATCTCTCTCAGAGCCTCATCTCCAAGCAGTTCTTCTCAAATTCCCTCTCTCTGTGTACTATAATCATGCTTCAGTCTGGTTCCGAGCTGCTATCTGAGCTGTAGTCAGAATTTTCTGCTCAACTCATCTCTACCCTGTTAAAAACCTTCAATGGTGCTCCTTCCAGGATAGATCAAAAAAAAATTGGTAGCAAGCATTAACTTATCAGTCAACTATATCACTGTCACATCTAGAGGAAGGCCAAATCCACACCTTTGGGCTTTGGCACAAGGTGTGGACTCCAGATGTATGCTGTTGGCAGTTGATTAATAGAGCCTTGTGAACCACTCAAGTAGTTGATGGGACGCAGCTTTAGCTGTTTCTTCCGGTATCCATTGATGATGTCTCGTATGCCAAACCAGATCAGCGAGTCCACCACTTGGTATGATAGCTGATGAACAGACAACTTTTTAAATCATGTAAAAACAATGCCTGTAACATGGTTCCAAGAGTATATCTGCATAGACAGATATATACAGTGCAATGTTCATGGGAACCCTGAATGAATAACCCCAGAAGACTTTGGGTTTGGAGCACAGGTAAAGTGTTGAGGAATGAAAGTAAATGACCATCCCCAAAGCAAATAGACAACAATCAAATTGCAGTGAAACCATCATAAGAAGCATGACAAAGGCAGGTAGTCTCATTTACTCGATAGCCAGCTTGCTGCTTAACACGGGACAATGGATGTGGAAATGCACTGGTTGGCCTGCACATGCCAGAAATATATCCATGAGATTGCAGAGAAATCTCCACTACAACACTTTCATGGTAGGATGACAATGTGCATGCTGGAATAGTACATCACACAAGAGGACTCCTTGCTAAGCTGGACTCAGACAATCTTGGCAAATTTGCATATGCTACTATGAGGACATCTCAAGTGGAAGTGCATTAACAGAACACTTATTGCTCAAAGTTGAATACAAATCAGATGATCAATTCACAATTTGCTAATTAGTACCATCAAAAACCTGACTTTTAACATGAACTGAGGATTGTTCAGAATTGAGAGGTCCAACAAGAACAACATCCTCAGACATTCAACAAGTCTCAAGCTTTCCCATAGTATATGACAATGGTGAGAAAACATACGTCCAAGGCATTGTGAAAAGTATGTGCAATGGCAACTTGAGATATTCTGCCACATGTACATGTCCTGTTGAAAAACAGCCAGCAGAGTACATCAGAAAACAAAAGTCAGGAGCCAAGTTAAGAGAAGCACTATCTTTGTTTAGGCCCATGGGTCCAATAAAAAATGTGTGCAAAAACCTCATAACCAAAAAAATTCCTAGGGGTTTGCAAGACAAAGGGAGCATGAGAGAAAACTAACACAAATAACCAGACCTGAAAGGGAGAGGGTGAGTACAAGGAAGCAGGACCCTTTGCACCAATTCAAAAGGAATTTCTCTCCATGTAGGGGAATATGTGGGAACTTCAGCAAAGAAGCAAGTCACCTAATAGTCTAGAAAACAACAATAGAAGCTACTGTCTTTACCATACGCTGGAGGGTTTGCAATTATTGCATGAGGATGGAACGGAAGACCAGAATCCAGGTCCGGTTCAGTACAAGCAGGCAATAAAGAGTAAACAATTGACTTTATTTGCTTTCTTTGTGTTGCAATTTCAGAGTGTCCAGATGGCAGAAAACCCTTATTCTTCACCATATCTGTCAACAACCACACATGAAGCATCTTACTGAAACAATATGAATGTGCCAAACTGAAAACAAAAAAGGTAACCCTGCAACAGTGACATTTTCCCCCTTCACTACTGCAATAGTTGAGTTTTAGGCACTGTAGCAAAGCAGTGCTATCTGCTGACTTCTGGACATACTTAAAGAACTAGCAAGAGTGCCTCATGACAAAAAGGTCAGTACAAAAGTAGACATACATCCAGCTAGAATTTTGGGATCGCCTCCTAGTGGATAAAACTCCAAGCCTTCTTTCCTTACAAAATCATGAAAGTTGGCATGTGATGCCAATCTCACTTGATGCCCATGCTCCTACACATACACAAGCCCTTCTTTGTAAGTAGAAGAACCAAGATCAAGGGATGGACAATTTTCACAGGATCAAATTTAACACATACTGGATTAGTGGCCTCTAGTGTTATCTACACTAATTGGATTCTTCCCAATGCTTAGAAGCAAGTTGTGTGCTGTAAAAATGAAACATCACTTCTGCACAGATACAGCAACCACATTTGTGGCATGTACACATCCTTGGGTACAATTGAACTTCTCACATATTATTTCACCCACTGAGTGAGAGACGAAGAGGATGGAGGGAAGGCAGGGCAGACTGAAACCTGCAATCTCTTCCCAATGGCAATAAAGGGCTGCACATCACCTCGAGTACCCACAATCAACATCACAATTTTGAGTGGAGGGATGTGCTGCAGCTCAATCTCATCATCTTCCTCTTCATCTTCAACCACCTCTGGCACATCTAGTTCTTTTTGTTCATCCATTGCAGCTGGTCCAAACAAATCTTCAGCTAGACGAGCAGTCTGTCCAACATCAAACTCCACTGCTCCATCTCCTTTGATGGTACCCAGCCTTCTCACAAGCTTTTCCTGTTACAAGACAATGAATTAAATAAAAACAAAGGTGATACAGCACTGCAGTCTTAACACAACATATGCAGCCTTCATCGTGCTACAAACATCTACAAAAGCATCAGTCTTGGTGCCTTTGTTGATGCTCGGTTTACAGTTGATGACATCTTATTGTTATTTGTTCTTGAATATTCAGCTGTCCACTGTTTACCTATTGAAACACAGCACATCACAACCACATCTGATGATAAAAGCATTGAACTCCTCTTCTCCAGAGGCATCCTAATGATCAGCTCTATATCAGATGGCAAGGGTGGCAGTTGATTAAAATATGAAAGGTGTAGGAAAGGGAAACCTTTTTCCGATCTAAAGCCTTGGCCTGTGCTATAATACGAACATTCACATTGTTTATATTTGTCTTAGTTCTCCTCTTTTGAGTGGTGGACCGTGCTAAGCGGCCTTCATCGACATCTTGAGAGGAATTGCTTGGCATAGATTTTGTCCTCGCTGACACTCCAGCTGACAAAACACAGATCATATTGCACATATTGATTGTTGTAAGAATAAAATGAAAAGTCAAATGTTCAGTCCTCAACTGGTGCACAGTGCAGTAATTGAGTAGTGACAGAGAAAGACCTGCTGATAGGGAATTCTCACTTCTGTGGGCACTCTCTGCCTTTTGTGTCATTGGGGTACCCTCCTCTGTAAATGAAAGTTGCTCTTCTTTCTCCTCAGATAGTTTTGTTGAGACTGCAACAGATGGCATCCACACGGGCAGTGATTTTGTGGCCTGTATCAATCGGCCATCACTGAAATTTGTTACACCCTCCATATCAGTTTTGACCTTCAAGTCAAAAAGCTCTGACTTTGACATTTCAATGGCAGGAGTATCCTGTTGTTGCTGTGTTCTAGTTGCCATAGCTGGGAGCTGAGGTTCACTGTGCGTATAAGGTAGCTTTCCAGAGACATTTGACTTGGGACTTGAAGAGGGATTCTGAAGATCTTCAATCATTTGTTGCATATCACTGGAAATAGGAGGTGTGGCATCAGACTCAAGATCTACAGTGGAAGTCATATTGCACATATCTCCAAAGCCATCTCCACTCAAGGAATCAGGGACAACACCATTCCCATGGTCAGACCTGTACAAGTGTTCAAATATCCTTTGTCAGAAACTAGGATACATCCAGCCTCTACCAAGCAAATAACTCTGTCTCTTTTCTGCTGCCCACCAAGAATCAAACCTACTGTTTACCATGGTTGCCAAACAGACCTGGAAACAGAACCCTGTAAGGCTGTATTAGATTTGTGAAAGCCATTTTGAAGCTCACCATTCTCCTCATAGCTGTCACCCATCTCAGATTGAATCCCTTTACTCTGAAGAACTTCAGCTCCCAGATCTTTCCTATGTGTCAACATAATTCCATTGTTTTCCTCACTCTTCTCAGCAGTCATAACTTACTGAGATGGCAACGTAATCGGGCCCTGCTCACCAGAAGAAGTGCTGAGAAGACAGTTGAGCAATGTCCAATCAAGGTAGAGATTTACTTCTCTTCAAGGGATCAGAATCCCTTAAAGATGTAACATTTCAGCACTGCATGCTATGCTTGTCCACCTAAACTAACAATCTTGAGCTCTTATCCTGCAAGAACACAGCATTCCATCACATTTCACACACTCCTGACCATCAGAGCTTGCAAAACAGTTCTACTTTCTTGTAAAAAAACTGATATTCAAAAACTTGTATCCACAGGAGGGTTTAGGGTCTCATTCTTCACTGTAGACAATCTTCAGGGTGCTAGTATACTGCACTCAAGAATCTGAGCGGAGAGCAAGGCACAGCTGAAAAAACATACATACTCACAACTCCCTATAACCCACTATAACAGTACCAACACTTATATCTCACAAGTACCAGAACATCAATGCAATCTACTTGAGAGCAATGAAAAACTCTGATCTTATGAACATCATCTGGGTATATGGAAACAAAGGATCCATGCAGCTCTAATAATGATACAAATTTCACTGAATTGCAGCAAGCACCTCCTAATTGAAAAAGGAGGAAATCTGATAGGCAACACTTTCAGTCAAGAGTAAAAACTGTGCAATTTATGCTGTGGTCTAGTTTTGTATTGTCCCAATGCAAGAGAAACTCAGGCATAACTCTGTATCTTAAATAAACTAGCAGATTATAACAGCAATTGGTAATGACAAGTTTCTTTCTCCCATCCAAAACATGATCATCAATCTCCAAACACTTAACTTCAGAATTAATGAACCAGATTACTTCAGACTTTAGATAGCACCACACTGGTTCATCTCTTCAAGATTCCTCACACTCCATCCAAAGTACGATGGACTCAGAAAAAAATTCAAAACCTATTAAATCTCAAAATCACAAAATGTAAACTAAAGATTCCCATTGTGGATGCTACATCCCTGTTGAGTATGTCACATTTCTCACAGAAAACACTCCATCATCTCAATTTGTGTTATGCAAACCAGTCTGAACCTGCTTAAACACAGTTATGAACTGCATGTTTCAGCAACATGGAATTAGACTATAAATGCTGGAACACTCAGGATTTTGCACAAAACCTAAAATCCAGGTTACTGGAACTGGTGTTCAAATCCAGAGGACAATATAGACATTAAAAAATTGCAAAATTTTCATGTGCAAATACTTTTGTGGAAGGAAACTGAATCCATAATAAAGGAAGAACATGCCCTGAAACTTTGAAGTTCAAACCAAGTCTCCCTGAGAGGCTTCTTGACCATGAAGAGCCCCTGACCTTATACCTTTAGTAGCTGCATATCCACAGACCTGCTTCTTTAGGACCCCATCACTGACAAACCAAGCAAATGAATTCCTGTTATGGTGATAGATGTCTTGCCTAAGAGTTTCTAGACCAATCCTCAAGAATCAACTAAGCTTCTACACCAATCCTCAAGAAACAAACTAAGTTTCTACACCAGTTCGAAAGAATCTAACTTGGTTCCTACACCAATTCTCAAGAATCTAACTTAGTTCTGACAACAATTCTCAAGAATCAAACTCGCTTCACCAGCTACAGATGTCGGATATGGTTATCAATCTCCAGAGAAGGAAGGAGAGCTCCAGGATTACTTGAGAAAAATTGGAACACGAAAATACAGATCTTGAAAATCTTTCAGAGAGAGAAATCGAGCTGAAGAACTTGATGAAGCTACTAGCTTTCTAAGATTTTCCTAACAGAATTATCCTGCAGGTCCGCCATTTCTCAAACAACCAAGAGCAACAACGCACCTTAGACCTAGCAAAATGTTTGGTGAAGAAAACAGCATTCCAAGAACCAAATCCAAACATAAGTATGGAACTTGACTACTCTCTCGAGAATGCAATCACAAAGATTTCGACTCGACATTTTCCTTTTGCCAGTTTCAGAAGGAGAAAATACCTGAGTGCTAGCATCCGTGAGCCGGACAGATCAGGACGGTGTAACGTAAGGAAGTGGAAGAAAACCTCACCAAGAAAGAAACAAAACAAATCGTGTGAAAAGAAAACCCTGACTCCTCTCAAACAAAAATCGCAAATCCAAAAGTGAGGACCGGAAATACCACGCCTGCATAATCGAATTCCAAAAACCGACAGCAATGCTCGAAAACTGCTGAACTCGAAGATATCTCTGGAATCTCAGCACCACCGCGAGAGAACTTACTGGAAAATAAGAATCAACTGGTGACCGAGAAAATTCAAATAAATTTCGTACCTCATCCACAACGCTGTATTGAAGTCGTGCTGAAATTCTCCCGCGACCAAGAGCGATCCAGAATTCAAGAGAAACATACAAGCGCTTGTATGTCACGGTCAGTCGAGGCGAAGTTCGCAAGAGCTATGCGGAAGCGGAAGAGAGAGAGAGAGACGAGAGGAGGGAGTTCTTGACGAGAGTCGCTCGCCATGACCATCGCCCTTGCAAAAAAATTCTTCTCTTTTTTTATTTAATTACCAACCCGGTTACGCCTTTAATTGGCGAAACGGCGACTCCAGCCCGGCCCCCAGCGGAACAGCCACGTGTAGAATCTCGCATGATGTGCGGAAATGACATGTCAGAATCTTGCGCTTTAGAATTCCGTGAGCCAACACCGTTCCAGGTTCCGCGGAATGCCATCCTTTCGGATGGCTGACCTGACCCCAAAAAAACTACTTTAGTTTTCTGTCTCCCTCACCCCTCCCTTTGAAGTAAGAAGAAAAGGCCAAAAACACCAAGGTTTTTTTAAATTTTGTTTATTCTTTTTATTTCCTTTTCCCTTAAGATACCAGCTCAATGGGAACCAAAGACCTCTGCCCCAAAATTCTCAGCTCAGAAAAAAAAAATTAGAAAAAAACAAAAGAGCAACTATCCAATGTTTCCTTTTTCCAATTTTCTAATGTTGCGTCATTAGTGAGCATTCTAAGAAAGATTTAGTAGTAAATGGCAACAAGCTCTATGATAAACAGTAAAAAAAACATTGCTTTAAATAATGCTACCAAACCAAAAATCTAACTCCAAATGTGGTCAATTTTTGCCAAAAACAATTCAAATTTTGACTATTTTTCCCCCAAAAAATAAAATAGGAAATAGTGTAGTACCTTGACAGCTTTGTTGGCATAAATTATATTATACTTAGAAATGCTGAAATATTCAAATTTCTTTTTTTTTCTCAAAGAAAATAAATTAAATTTCTGTGAAGGAAAAAAGGAAGAATTTTTTTAGAATCTTCAGGAATATTCTTTTTTTTGAAATGAAATCTTCATAATTAATTAATTAATTAATTAATTATTCAGCAGACAAAAGTGCTGAAGATCCCCCTAGACTAGCCTGGTATATGACAGAAAATATTCTTATTTTTCACATTTGAGTGAAAAAAAATTAAGGGCTAATTTAAGAGAGATTCGGGCAGCTCCAATTATGGTGACTCGTCCACGGAACCATCCTTCCAAGACGAAAAGCTGTCCATCACATGAAGCTGTCCAGATGTCAGTGGTTTGTTTGATTGGATTCTACAAGTTGGAACCCTACTGAGAGAGTATATGCCAACAAGATGCAAAGTGTGTCAATACATTACTCACACACCAGCCTTTATTTCCTTTTTTTTTTTCCCCTGGCTATACATAGCCAAAAAGCTATATTAAAAATTTAAAAGTGCTAAATAATCAAGCACTTCTTGAGATTTTTCAATAGCCAAAATTTGATCAAAAAATTTAAGAACAACGGCTACATTTCTGCACATGAGTTCCAAGTACGTAACCAAACATATAGAAGGATTTTTTCTATTATTATTATTTTTTTAAAGTTTTACTTTCATAAGTATCTTGTTACCAAATTTGGCTATATCTTCTTATGGATCATCACCATTTTTGGCTACTTGACAAAATTGACAAACACAAAATGCTGTCACACACATAACATTTGTGAAGTGGTCTGTGGAGTCCATCCACTTGAGTAAATTATTGTTGGACCTGTACCAATTGCATGTGGCACTTCCTTTGTCGACAGACAGACAGTCATTAAGTGTAGCGTAAAGCCAGATGGCAAGAGGTGAAAATTGAGTGCAAGCATGGTTTGCAGCACTATTGCACACTAGTGTTTGCCCTACATTTGACTACAAATTTCTAAGAGGTTTTTTACTGGTGTTGGGCAACTTTCTGCTTTTATGAAGAACCTCCCAATTTCAATTTTATAAAAAAATTTTAAAGTGTCCCAATTTCAGTTCTAGTTTCACACATAAATAGATCCAGGAATCCAGTTTTGAACCAGTTCTTCAAAGAAATAAAATTTGGTTTAGGTTCTAGTTCAACTTTGAAAATCGAAACCAATTCTAGTCCAATTTGTCGTAACCTGAATTGGAACCAATGGTTCATTGCTGGTTAAACTCTGGTTAAATGTCAGCTTGCTTACTTTAATAACTTTTAGACCTATGTTGGAAAAGAATAATCGAAATTTTGGTTTTGATTTTGGTTTGAACAAAAGGTTAGTTCCACAGGTTGATTATTGTGTGAATTTCAGCAAAAGAGTGTCAATTCAGATCCAAATCACAATAAATTAAACATCTTGTTTAAGGCTCCAAACCAAGGAACTTGCCAAAACTCATTTAAACATTTTAGAGATCAACTCACAATACTGTTGGTCCGATTGTGAAAACTTCTCAAAACGTTCTTTCTAAGACCTGAGAATAGTAAGTGAATTAGCCATAATAAGAGTTGGCCAACTGTCCCTTCACAAATACATAACTGCAATCTGTGTTGTATAAAAGTTCCCAAAACTAGATGGAACTGACTTGGAGAGATGCATTTAGCCACATTATTTGAACTGCTTGATGAATCAATGGATCTTTTCTCAATGAATTATTGTAATCTATGGAAAATTTGTAATGCTTGATTACTCATAATAGAGTTTTCCTTAAAGTCACCCCATTTTCACCCTGCCTTTGGGCCTCCTTTCACCCCCTATCCCCTCTTTGAGCGAGGTCTGCAAAGTAAGGAAGTTTTATTAAATCTGGGTATGAAATGCTGAAACTCGGCATTTAATGCACAATGTTCGAGGTAACTATTGTAGAGGTAGGAGCAGTGAAAATATACGCAGCAGCAGTGGAGACGCTCAAGGAAAAAGGAACGAGAGGGTCAAAAGAGGATGAAACTCAGTTTATCACACAAAAATGGTGCATTTCTGAGTCTCACCCCCTCCCCCCCTTCCTTGAAGGCTAATGTACTTTTTTGCAGGTTCTTTTTGAATCTCACCCCCTTTCAGACCAAACTCAGGGTTTTGGTGCTGTGTCTTCCTGACTTTCCAGAAAACTCTAATAGAAGCACACCCATTACAAGCTTTTTGTTCCTTGAATGCATGATCACATGCAATGTATGCGCAGAAACATGCAATTAGTCTAGGTGCCCTAGTACCTTGGCCAGTTCGACACTAATTATATTATTTTCAGAAATGTTGAAATTTTTTTTAATTACTTCTTCCAAATCAAACAACATTGTGAAGGATAATAGTGAATATTTAGGATTATTCCATTTGTTGAAATAAAATTTTCAAAATTAATTAATTAATCATTCAATGGACATGTGTTGAAATGGCCAAGGTACTACAGTAGTACACACATTATGCAATATATGCAGACAATTGGAATGCAAAGGTTAAACAGGAGGTTTGCACACTCAAGTATGACATTGAAGTGCAGAGTAAAGCAAGCCCTCGAGTGGGCACATTCTCGAAATAAAGGGCTTAGACAAGGTGATAGCTGAATGTGGATGCCCTGTGTTTTGGGAATAATGTGGACCACCTGCTGGTAGGCTTTACCTATTGTGAAGAAGCACAAGGCACACTTTGTCGTGAACCCAAGCAATACATATTTCAAGAGGTGTACGAGAAAGAGGATTTTTGCATGCACACCTTGCTATATAGGAGTGGGAGGAAGTAGTCCAAGAGGTGAGCAGGGAAGTGAGGGACAAGCAGAAAAGTACCATAACAACCCAGTCCCATTTCTTTAGTGTATGTGCACAGTACCTTACCCACAGTAATTCCCCTTCCTCAACTGTTTGGAGGGTGTTTCAAAAAATGGAATGCCCACCTGAGTACGCATTCTGTTCTTTGAAATGCCCTACTTCCATTTAAAAATTCATGTGATTTACCATAATTGGGTCCACTTCACACATGAGCCTTTATTTTGATAAAGCCCTCAACATCATGTTTTTACCATAATTAGGTCAGCTTCACATGAGCCCTTATTGCAGTAAAAACTCATTGCCTTGAGCTTTACCCTCAATGTAAAGCACTCAGAGAAATTTTCTAATGTATTTGGAGGACACCTTACATTTGTAAAGAACCATAGCTTTTTTTTTAAATAAAGTATATTTTTAGAACCTTCACTAGCCGGACTATTGCATGGGTACATATGGAATATATTTTGCTTGTTTCATGGTGTCAAATTTATTTGTGTAAATTTTTGGAATTTCATGGTAATAGTTTTCATGATTACCTTTTTCAAGATTACATGTGCAAGTTTTGAATTTTTTATGGTCACATTATCACTTTTTTAATCACATGTGTTATTTTTCATGATTACAAGTTCCATTTTTCATGGTAACAAGTGTATTGTTTCATGGTGACATGTTATCATAAAATGTTTAACTCACAAATCAAAAGAGGGAATAACACCATTTGCATAAATATAATCTCATGGCTGCTCATTTCATAATGTAGAATCCACTAATGTAAATTTTCAATGTTTCATGGTAATAGTTTTCATGGTTCAAATTTTTATGGTATGTTATTTTGAGGTCACATGTGGAAGATTTCAATTTTCAATGGTTGCTAATGTCATTTTTCTTGGTTAAAGGTGTTATTTTGCATAGTGATATGATATCACAAAATTTACAACCCATAAGTGAAAGGAGGGTATAATACAATTTGCATAAGCATAATTTCATGGTTATTTAATTCATGGTGTTCAATTTATTGATGTAAATTTTCAAATTTACGGTTACAATTTTCATAGTATGGGCTTTTGAAGTCATACAAACAACTTTTTAATTTTTAATAGTTACAAGTTCTTTTTTCATAGTTATAGGTTTTGGATTTCATGATTACATATGAAAATTTTCAAGGTGACATGTTACCATGGAATTTGCGACTCACAAGTCAAACAAGGGAATGGTACCATTTGCATAAGCTTAATTCATGATTATTCAATTTATAATGTCAAATTTGTTGATGTAAAATATTAGAATGTCATGGAAGTAGTTTTCATGGTAAATTTTAAAGGTCAAATGTGTAAATTTTCTATTTTTAATTGTAACATTTTATTTTTCACAGTTATAAATTCCTTTTTATATGGTAGGAGGTGCAATGTCTCAAAGTGACATGTTACCATGAAATTTGCAACCCATGAGGCAAATCACATAACAATATCATTTGCACAAGCCTAGTTTCATGGTTGAGTGTTTACAATCCACAATACCAAATAGTTGTTCAAGTAGCTTTGCACTACCTTTAAAAGAAATTTTGTGGATAGTCACTTTGGGCACCTTGTAGCTATCCTTATAAAATTTGACACAATACCACACAATAAAAAAAAAATTAACCAAAAGTTCTTTACTTGAATTGAAAAAAACACCCTCATCCTTTGTATTTTTTTAAGGTTTTTGAAGACATTTGTTTTTTTTTTAAAGGTTAAGGTTTCAAATTCAATGGTGGAAGATGTGAATGTGTGATAATAATGAGTATTTTACCTCAAGGAATGGGGTTGTGCTTGTGTTTCAGGAATGTATAGTTATATAGTATAGTTGTTTGAACCTAGTTAGCAATGATTTGCATACAATACAACAAATGAACATATTCCAAAAGGCCTTAACAAGAGGTGTATATAATATTCATGTTAACACAAATGACCTTATAATGAACCACATAAAAAAATTTGCATTCTATAATAATGATTGCACTACAATGAACACAAAAGTGATTCTTGAACTTAAATCATAACTTGCTATTGCCACCTTGTGGATGTTGCCTCCATCCAAACACATTTTCAAGTAAGTTTGGAACCCATTTTGACCTTGCATTGTCAAGAGATATTCATGGGTGAGTGCCAAATGAAGCTCAAACTTTTTATCCAAGTCTTCAAAAGCCAATTCTCCAAATTTGTAAGTTGTATTTCATATGGAAAATCTTACAACCAAAATCATAAACATATAAACAATGATTACTTCATTAATTTACAACCTTACAACCACATTGTTTAAACAATCATCAACATTAATTTCAATCCATTATTTTAAAAATCCAATATATCCATTGGTAATGACAAGGTTGCAATAAATGTTAAATGTCAAATTGATACCATTTGATATTGAAATAATTATTTTTGGACTAGTTGGCACATAGTCAAGGGATTCCATTGTCTCATGGGAAAAAAATTGAATTCAATATTAATTCCATCTTCCTCTCATGAATATTTTTTTCATATTTATCATATAGTGAATTCCACATAACTTCAACTCATGGATGTTATAAAGTATAAGGTTTTCAATGCATACATGAATGATATTGTGAAGTTGGTCAATGGTTTCATCTTCATGTACTTGATTTCAAAGACCTACATCTTTGAAGCCATAATTCGACAAAGCTCAATTGTTGCACTATCCAAAGATGGCAATATTTCTCGACATATATACACAATATGAACAACGTTTGTGCAAGTATGTGCATAAGGTGCAAGCAAGGTAAAGTAAATAGTTCACTGCTCCTTGTCAAGAAAAAAAAAAACATGTAGCCATGAAAATGTTTTAATGTATTGAAAGTAAAATTTAAAAAATTGGTACAATAATTAATATGATTATAATCTTTCATTTTATGTTGAAAATGTTGAAAAACTCCATCTTGAAAGTATAATTACATGGAACTTTTTAAATAATTTCTACTCGCACAAAATGTATGATCTTACAAAATGGGCTACATGTAGATGAAATATTGATTTTTTAAAATTTTCAATTTAAGAGAGCTTTAAAAAATATTATGTATTATCAAATTATGAAAGTTATAATCATATATCAAATTTTTAATATGAAATAGGTTTGAACACCATATTGACCCATTCATTTCAAGCATACTTTCAACCTACTTTTAAGATATCAAAGTTGTTAAAATTTTGTATCCAACTTCCCATAAAATAAATGTAAGGCCCTATGGTTTTATATTTCTACTTTAAAACATTTTGAATCTATTTTCTTGTGTCCATATCAAAAATTGTTCCATTTTTTAATTGGACTTTGGGCAAACTACTTTTTTTGTCTACTTTACCTTGTTGACACCCCATAACATGAAGTAAAATTTCACATCCAATCTAGAGGTTGTAACACACGTGCACATGACGATTATACCAAATCATATGCATAAAAGTTACATAGTGTGTGTTATTACTTGCCTAGGTTCTTTTTTATGAGGTTGAGAGACTTGTGCAGGAACATGAAATGGAATAAACCTTCCATTTTTTATAATTTTGTAGACCTTAAATACACTCCATGTAACAACCATTTGGTCCACATTTCTTTGGTATTCAAGTATAAATGCAACATAAATAAAAGCCTTGTGAAATTCATTAGCAATGATTAAAGTGCCATTATTGGACATCAAAATGAAAATGTGTTTATAAGAGAAAGCTATTGGTGACCATATTTGTTCCAAAAAATTTCAGTTCTCTACAGGCATAACAAATTAAATTGAATTAAAATGTACACTAACATCATGTACATCTTAACTATGTTGTAGATTGATGTCCAACATTTGAAAACAACCAAACTTGCAAATTCATAAGTAATCAAAATTTGAATAAAGGAAAATTGCAACCTTCAAATAATCATATATGTAACAACAAAACAACATGATATTACAACTTTGAACTTAATTTGAAATAAAACAAAGCAATAGTGGATATGTATTATGGATTGTGAAATGCATGCTAGTTTGAACCATTATTTTCCCTACGAAGGTTAGATTAACAAAGTCATGAATCGGTTGTCCATGACCTAATTGTTTTTTAATGAATGATCAAAATCATATATTTTTTAACAAACACAACACAATTTCAAAAATCAACGATATTTGCACCTAGTTGTGCATTAATGAGCATGTTAAGTAAGGCTTGTACACATTAGGTCTAACATGTTCCATGTCTTCTTGCACAAGTGAATGTTTAGTAACACAATCCAATTGAACTCTTATTGGATGTCCATACTTGGCTAATATTGTTACATACCTAACAATTTTATTTTCTTTTTGTCAACAAAAATAACAACCCATAACAAGAAATGACCCCCCATCAATGCCCCATGCAAGTGAATGTGCCATGGGGTGAGTTTATCATATGTTGCCAAGAAAAATGAAAAAAAATAAAATCAATTAGATAGACTCCAAGCATAATTTCTTGTTAAACCCCAAATGAAAATGCTACTTGTTGAAAGTAATGACTTTTAGAACAAGGTACAACAATCAACATGTATATCTAAATGTTGGTTATAGTTGCAAAACTAAAAAAAACAAGTTTTGATATATACATGAAAATCATTCTCCTAGATGTTGGTAACAATAAAAAAAATTAATTTCATAATGTGTCGAAGCAATTGCAAGTTTGGATCAATTTGAATTTTATTTGAATCTTAATTTTATAAATCATAGGTAAAATAAAAAAGCAACATAAATCTCCAAACATAATTTATCAAATATTTATTGATTTATAAAAAAGGAAACCAATCAACATCTATCACCAAAATTAATTTTCATTACATTTGAAGAGTTGGAAAAAAATACTTTGATATATTTATATGAAAAGTTTTTTAGAAATGTCAAATACCAAAAAGAAATTTTGATAAATTACAACATGTGTCTAACAATCTTGAACCTTAATTAATAATTGGATTTTAAGTGTTTGAATCTTTTGGTTGAAAATGAAAATGTCAAACAAAAAAAACTATAATTTCATTGAAAAATGAAGCAACATTCATGAAACCAAGGTTGTGTTTTAGACTTATAATCCATGTGCCACATGTGCATTGGTTTTGTAATAAAATATTGCTTTCACAACAACACGTTATGGGTTTTTGACTATTCAAAAAAATGATTATTAGTCTTTTTGATTACAATTGTAATTAATTAGTCACAAAAATCACTATGTAGTTACAAAGGTCATTGAGACGTCATGTGATGTCATGGTTTTGTGACTATAGTTAGTATGATGACTAATGGGTTTTTTGGAATATATTATTACTATTATTGAAATTGTAAATAATATGCTATAAATAAATTAAAATTAGTTGATTAAAAATACCCTAATTTTTGACAACTAAAATAATGACTTATAGTCTCACAACATGATGATGTGGCATTCCACATGCCCACAATGCCAAAACGTGTCTTTTATGACTTCTTCTATTCCATTACAATGGGAGAAACAAATAAAAAATGGCATAAGCAATTTTTAAAATGACTAGAAAAATGAATATATAGTCAAATAGGACTAGTCATAAAAGACACGTTTTGACATTGTGGTGGTAAGAAAATATTTGACTATTATTCAACATAATGACTCATACATTATTTTGGAAAAAATGAAGCTTTTATTGGTCAGTAATTATGTTAAAGATGATGTCCAATCCTTCAATGTAGCTTTTGCATTAAATGCAAGTCCAAAAATTTTACCTTCACTACAACAAATCATATCCTTTGAACTGGACATAAAAATGACAATTGTTTTTTTCAACTAAATTTATAACTATTTAGTCACAACAATCATTAAGTAATGGCAAAAAACATCAACATGCCACATGGCATCATGGTTTTATAACTATAATTAATATAACAACTTGTTGGTTTTTTGATAAATTATCATATTATTATTATTATTATTATTATTATTATTATGATTTGGTTAATTAGTTACAATAACCATCCACCTTTGTGACTAATAATAACTTGATCTCCCATGATGATGACATAACATGTTATATGCCAATTTAGACTAATATTAAGCAAAAGTAGGCTACCCTAGACTATCCTCTGTATTTAGTGGGGAAACCTATGACCTATCTACCTAAACATACATACTTTCCTACCTATTTATAATCACCTACCTACTTATAAAGGATAAACTTGTGTAAATTGTAATAATAAAACATGGCTCTTTTATGCCTAGCATAAGGGACATAATTAGCTACCAAAAACACTAAAAAAATCATGTTTGGAAAATTACAACGATGCAATTAGAAAAACATTTTATTTCAACAATGAGAGGAATGGTAGTAACATTACATTATTTTTAAAGCACATCATAATACCCTAAATCAAACAAATAGCCCCCTTGTTGACATTAATTTTATAAGACCAATGATTTTCTTTTACAACCAATCCAAAATATGGGCATTTAATTAGGTTGGTCTTATCATGACCATGGAAGAAGGGCAAGGACAAAAGAAATGTTACCAAATGTTTTGCTTGCCATCATTTTAATTCCATAATTACCTTTTATGGCCTTGAACCTTGGGATGTACTTTATGGCCAATGCCCATTCTCCTTCATAACACATAATTACCTCTTAAAATTGAAAGAAGTTACGTGTTTTGAGATGATGCAATAGTTAGTAAATGAAAAAGAAGAATAGAAAGGTGAATGGTTGCATGTTGATTTAATTGAACAACCTAATCCATAGGTAACCAAAACCCTAAATTATAAACATGTGATAAAAGAAACCCTAAACATATGATAAGAAAAGCCTTTGAACTTTGAACAACCCAAAAACCTTTTAGGGTATGGTTTAATTGGACACTTAAACCTCATGAAACCAAAAACCTTGGACATGACAAAAAAACAAACCATAACCTTTAGAAACCATAAACCTTAAACCATAAACAAATGACATAAATAGCCAAAAACTTTAAGGTATGGTTTAACTAGGAAGAAAAGACCTTTTTTTTAACGAATAGCTTCTTGGTTGCATGTTGTTTTCTATTATGAATTGCAACTAGGAATTTACAATAATTTTAAAATTTTCACATTTGTGGTTTTGTTTAATTTAATTGTGTACTTTAAACCCCATGGAACTAAAAACTTTAAACCTTAAACAACCCAAAACCCTAGACTTTAAACATATGAAATAAAGAAGTTTTTTAAAACCTTATAAAACCCAAAAACCTTAAGGTATGGTTTAATTAAATACCATCAACCCTAGGAAACCAAAAATCCAAAGTGTTAAATGTTAAACAACCCAAATCCTTTGGGCTTATACATGTAACCAAAAAAAGAAGTTCTTAAGCCCTATAGAACTCACAACCTTAAACCCTAAATAGATCACAAATGAATACATTAAACCTTAAACATATGACAAAAGAAAGCCCTAGTGATGGAATAATTTGACATGTAAATCATAGTTTCAATGTGGGCCATTTTGTTGAATTATGGTAGTTTGTATTTTCATACAAAATTTAAGACACTATAACCCTAAACTTTAGGGACTCCAAAAACCTAAACCCTAGGTAGCCCATGATGGAAGAAATTGTGTGATTGTGTGACAAAGCTCTAGGGTTGAAATATTGAAATGTGAATAATTATAAATTTAGTCTAAATGTCCATGTGGGACCTACGAAACAAGATTCGTATGAATACCATTAATCACAACCACCTTGTAGAATTAAGTCAAGTGGTGAAATTACATCAAGTGAATAATTAGATGAAATTTCAACAAATTTTTTGAGTTTATGACTCAAATTGAAATTCAAAATATCTTTTGTGAATGTTTGAAATGAACATTATAATTATCATGATGTTTTTACATTACACTATTAATGATTACCAAATCTAATGTGATTATCAACAAAATTTTAAAGTAATGAAATGAAAATAAGTACATGTAATTGGTAGTAGATAGGTAGGTAAGTCATTAGTAAGTATATAGGTAAGTAGGTAGGTGGTAAATTGGTATATATGTATAGGAGAAGGGTAGCCCTAGAGGCCTTTTTCATGTTTTGAGGTGACTAGGCACCAAGGTGGTACTTCAAGTGACGGGCATCGAAAAACAATGTGGAAGGGCCTCTAGGGTTACCCTTGTCTTGCATAAAGCATTTTCTTTTTTTTCAAGCTTAGAAAGAAAAAGAAAAAAAAGGTGGTTTACATAGTGAAAGAAAATTTTCAACTTGGAAAACGACTGTTGAAATCTTCTACTTGTAGACAATGGCTCTCAAATAACAAAAGGAAAAAAAGTTAATGTTCTACATAGGTCATAATGCATAAAGTAGATTCATGTGGGAGGTTTCAATGTTAGTGATTGACTATGCATGGACAATGAACAAGAATGAATGAACTACCAATCTACATTCTTACATTGCTTATTTATGGCACATTTCAAAACTTATTTACAATAATATGACATTTTAAACTATAAAGACATATTTAAATGGGCCTGATATTTTAAAATATTCAGTTTATATTACATTATTGAATAATCGTTGAACTCAACCATTGAAGGGTAATGAAAGGTTTATCTCTTATAGGGTGCACTTAAACATAAGGGGGGAAAACTTAATTTAATCTTCTATATATTGAAAGGCAAATTAATTAAGCTCCAATCAACTAAGGAATAAACATATCCCACTCTTATGCCTCATGATCTACCTTATGTTTAATTTCATGGTAACCACAACCTTGCACTATACAATGGACAAAATTCATGGGTGGAGACATTCCCCAAATGTTTGGCCTTTGACATGGCTATGGCATTGTCATAGCTCCCTTTTTTTTTGGAAAATTTGGACACTAGCTTTAAGGCTTTACCTTACACTTGATACTTATCTTCAAACTCTTTATACCATATTTTATGTGATTGGTGTTACTTTTATTTTTAGGTCAACTTGTATAATTAAAATTGGTCCACCTTTTTTTCTCTTAAAGGTTGGTCTACAAAAGGAATATAGTACTAAGTTCCATAACAAAGCTTGCCTAACATTTTTCATGGTTAAATAAATAGATGTTGGTGGACAAGCATTTAGTACACTAGTAGTACTATGGTAGAAACTAGTGTTGGGCAAGTAAATCTCATGTTGCTAATAACCATCAATTTTAGGTTTTAAAAAAAAAATCATAATCAAAGAACCACTAGTTTTGGCTTTATGAAAACAAAAAAAAAAAAAAGTCAAAAACTCAATTGGTTCCACTTACCCTCAAAAATTCAAACATGTTTAAATACACTATAACTATAAACAGTGTGTGTGTTCATAATGGTGAATTCACAAATAGTTAATCAAATATGGAATTGAGAGGTAGCAATTACTAGATTGAAGATCTAAAGTAGGTTAAATGCCAATGCACTTTACCCTAGGTAACTAAGTAGCTATTTTAGACTTAGCCACCTAACCTAAGTTTAAATCTTAAGTCAACTAAATTATACATTGGAAAAAAATGGATTTTTACAATTGGCCTATGCAATTCTTTTTTAGTTGCTTGTGTTATATGTAGCTGAAAATCCCTTAGTTGTTTTGGACAAGTCGCATGTGTCCTTAATTGCAAACGATGGATGAAATTAAAGTTCACATATACGGTTTCATCTATATGTGAAATGTATGGTTTATGTGACTACCATGCAATTAACATGTGACTAAATTAGTTTGACCTTACCTTGTGGCATGTATACAACTAACGACAAATTTCAATATAGCATGTGGCATGTTTATTAGCCTAAAGAAGCCTAACATAAACTAGTGAAATTTAATCTTTAACAATTTAAAGGGTGACATGTGGTATTTTATAAGTTATTACTTTGATTGAATTACAAGATGACACATGACAATTTATAAGTTTTTTTTTTATTGAATTTCAAGGAGACATGTGATAACTTATAGGTTAATATTTTATTGAATTATAAGGTGACAATGACAATTTATAGGTGGTCTAAAGAGGCTTAGTAATCCACCTAGGTAGGTAATTGGTTGGCTTATTTACTTAGTTACCTTGTTTAGACTTAACTACCTACGTTAGGTAAATAGGTCTAAGTTAGGTAATTAAGTATGTTTAGCTAGGAAGTCAGTTAAGTTTATAAAATTTTATTTTGTTTCAAGTTTAACTTTTAAAGGTTCAGCATATTTGTTTGGTTCATCTCAAATGGCATTTGGTTTTTACGTTCTTTGTGTACTTTCAATGTTGTAATGCACTTACATATATAGTAATTTACAAATTTGAAAACAAAGACAAAAAGTATGGGATAGGTTTTAAGTTGGAACCTAATCACATGTAATTGAAAATACATACCAATTAACAACAATTAATTAACTAACTCAATTTAGTTAGGTTAAGTTAAGTGAGGTATTTAAGTCAAGTTAGGGTAAGTTAGGCTAGGTCCTTAAATTATGTTATGCTAGGTTAGATTAATTTAGGTTAGGTAATTACATTAGGTAAATAAAGTTTAAGTTTTAGGGTATATTAGGCTAGGCTAGGTAGATATCATAATCTATTTTTTTCCTTATACATACTTTTATACAATTATTGTGTGTGTGTGTGTGTGTGCATGTATGTCCTACTACATTTAAAAATTTATACCCCTAAAGTTTAAGCCCACCCCACAATGGTGTAACTAATTTTGGTCATTATTGCAAACAATGGGTCATATAGGACTGTTATTGGATGAAAATGTTGTTAGATGTTGTCCATATGGAAGGACAAAAAAAAATCACAAATGTAGTTGCATGTATGATCAAAATTAGTAAACAATTGTAAATAACATATAATTGCATATAATCCCAAATATATAGGTTATTTTTTTGCTTTTTTTCTTCTAGTGCTAGAAGGCTAGGTAGGCTAGTGAAGGTTGCCTAGCTAGGCACTTATATATGACCTATCATAAGTTAGAAATATAGCTATTTAACCTAATTGGCTAAGAACCTAGGTCACTTAACCTAAAATAAGTAAAATAACCTAAAATATGTGGAGTAGGTTAGGCTAGGCTAGGCCACCTAATCTAAGCTAGGAACCTAAATGACATATATAACTTAGGTTAAAGACCTAAGTTATTAATTTAGGGTGAAAAATATGAAGGCCATTTAAACCCCTTATCTTCCTTCACCTTATGCTTAAGGACCCAAGTCCTTATCCATTGGATCGTGCTATTTAAATAAATGACATTATTTCAAAGGTTTGTTTTAAGGATTTTGTGATGTAGACAAGGTTGTGATCATCACTAAAATCATTTAGCTAAATTTGATTACCTACTAAATAAAAAAGTAACTAAAAGCTTTCAATGAGTAAAGGTGCATTAACTTGGTCTCATATTGTTTCAATTCATGATATAGAAATGATTGAATACAAAAAGAATCTAAATTAAAATTAAATTAAATCATAACTAAATATTTTAGAGGAATTGGGGTGCATTATTAATATTTTCCTAAATATTTTAAAGAGTTGGAATTTGATGAGATTTATTTCATAATTTTTGGACATAAATGTCACAGATATTGAATTTTGATTGATTTTTATCACTAAATTTTCATATAAATTACATAAAACAGGTTTTGGTATAGAAAAATTAGTTGAGTAATGTGTTCACACTTGTAGGTTTACCATTCAATATAAGTATGATTTCCTTTCATATTTGACTTTTTAAAAATTGGATATAGACCTTGCACAACAATGTTAAAAATGTGGAATTCATCCAATTTCTATAATGGGTTTAGACTCAAACCAGCTAGATGCATGAGATATTGAATTTTAAGAAATTATTGTCAATGAAAATTTCACAAAAATCCAAAATGTGAAGAAAAATGGTTTTTCAAATTTTGTCATCTTGAGATCTCCCAAACCATAACGTATTTGATTACATGCTTGGTGCCTTGGAAATTTTTCATTGAATAGGGGTGCAACACATTGGTTTTCTAACATGTAGAACTATAGTGGTGAAGTTATTGAATATTGAACAATTCTTAGAATGGTAATTCAATTAAATCAAAACAAATAGGTTTAGCAAACTTTGGGTGCATTTCTTGATACTATTGAAACGATCTCAATGATTAAGATATAATGGAATTTATTTCATAATTTTCAAACCTAAGGTGTAGGAAATATTGAATTTTGAGTTTTTTGTGATAAAAACTTCAAATAAGCTAGGCAAATTAAGTTTTGGAAGGAAAAATCATTTTAATAACATGTTCACACTTAGGGTGAACATGTTTACCATGAAATTTAAGTATGGTTTCCTTTCATGTTTGACTCTTAAAAAAATGGATATATACATTGCACAACAATGTTCATATCTTGAATTCACCATATTTTATAATTGGTTCACACTTGGGCTAGCACACATGCCACCTTGGTATACATAATAAATGATTGTGACTATGTGCAACAAAATATGTTTGTATATCAACATTCAATAATCCTTAAAGAAACCAAAAACTACATGGTTTAATTTTTATTTTCAAATGTGGGCCCACATATTCAATATTAACAAAGGTCATTTTGAAGTACAAAAGTAGTTTCAATACAAGTGTTTCAATTAATTGATTAATCATTTTAGATACCACATCAAACATGATATATATATTTAAAATTCAAAAGATAATTTCTTTTTTTTTGAAAAAAAATTCTAGAAATTTCAACATTTTTACAAATTCATGTCATAATTAATGTTAAAGTTTTCAATGTACTACAACATCAATCTTAGTGTGGAGTATGTCTTATTTTTATAATTCACATTTACATTTGTCAACATGAACATGTAATTAGATGTCGATATACAATATCAATAATAAAAGCCCAATTTGCAATCATGTAATTACATGAATATGTTAATCAACAAAGGGAAAACTTCTAGTTATAGCAATTAGGTGGGAAATACTTGAGAATAAGAAGGTTTATTAAGAGAATAATTTTGGGGTATTAACCCCTAAACACTAGAGGAAAAAAAAATGCATTAAAAAGAACCAAATTGGTCCACCTAATGTGATGTTTAGGGGTGAAGTGGAGGGCCCAAACAATACGAGGTTTGTAATCACATGGCAGCATAGATGAGCTCTTTGAAATCTTGTATAAGTTAGATTCTATTTTAGAAATGAAAAATTGAAGAGGAAAAACATTTTATTTGGAGTGTAAGAACTAGTATTTATGTGCATGACATGAAGAAATTTTATATAAATCAAGGCATGGTGGCGAAAATTCATCAAAGCCTAATAATGTGTCCTATGTTCTTAGTTTTCATTTTTAGAGAAAAAATTATGCGTATTATAGTACAATGAATTGCAAATTTATGTAAATAGAAGGAATATTTTCTTTAAATACTTTTAATGTAACTGAATTAGCAATCATCTAAAGAATAAGTTAACAAGATTTGGCTACGTTTTAGATATGGGAATTTATTCTTACTTGTAAAAAGTTAATTGGTAAATTGTATGTAAATAATGAACTATATTATAAAATGAATTGCACATATATGTAGATAATGCAACTTTATTTTAGAAACCATAAATACGATATGTATGTTAGATGACGACCCATGTTTAGAGGTTCTTAGTCAAATCAATCCTAAGCAATGTAGTGGACCCTAGATAACCAAGACCTAAGGTTGTATGATCCTTTTTAACATTAACCATGGGATAGGGCAAGATATTCCAACTTTCTTTCAAAATATTCCTATGGTGAGGGATATTAGACTTTTGCTATTCCATAAAAGTGTATTGATACACTTCTTTCAAAAGTGAAAAGTCTTCAAGCCCCTTCTTGGGCTTCAAGTAGAAGACAATTTTCAATTTATGGGGATTCGTGTTGGATTTTCTCCCCTTTTCTTAAATGTTAGGAATTTGAACCCAAGGGAAGGACCTTTATCTTTTGGGGTCTATAAAAATTTGTTGAGCTTCACTTCTAAGGGCCATCCATCCAAATTAGTTTAGGAAGGTTGGTAGTCATAACAATCTTTCAAAGGACACACATGGATGAACATTGATTATTAAGAACAAGTAAAAATTTAATGCCAAATTGGTTTAATGCAATATCTTAACTTTATGTTTTAAAACCAAATTCATTTAGAATTTTATCTTTTAAAAAACTCCATTGCATGTCCTTTGGATGAATTATTTTCACCATTTGAATAAATAAGTCTTTTGTAGTGCCACATAAATTTTATATTTTGATCATTTATGGTAGTATTTTACATGACATATGTCTCTTGAATTTTTTGGGTTAGACTCAAGCAAACTTTTTCCCATTAATCTACTATACATGTGTTTGATAAATGGACACAATTCAATTTTTTAAATGAAAGTTTTCCATATAAATTATTGTATTAGATGGCGACTCCTTGTTAATTTAATTAGCTTTATTTAAAATTCCTTAGTTTAACATGTCTAGTGCCCAACTATGGGTTTTTTTTAATCACTTATTATGTGTTCACACAATATTAAGGACTTCATCAAACTAAACTTAGTGTGACATTGCTTGTTGCCTCGAGCCATTAGTTATGCATAGTAATTTGGCCTCAAGTTTTGGTATCACACTCATACATGAAAATATAAATGGAGAAGAAGACAATATTTTTGTTATGAAAGGGAATTTGTCCAACCTTTGCAAATCTGTGGGATGAAATCTAAAAGTTCACCAAATGGTGGTACAAGTGGAGTAGGAAGGACATCAAGTACATAGGCTTCATTGTTGGGTGCATGCACAAATGGGTGGACTAATTTGGATGTCATGCAAGCCAATTTTGCCTTGTGGTTGCCATTGCAATGCCCATGTTGATTTATAGATCTTAACTTGAATATTGACACGGTGCATAAAATCATTTTACAAATTTTTTTTAATATAAAAGCTATGGACTTTTGAACTCAAACCACATGGATTACATTTCTCATTACCATTTCTTTGTGGACTACGATACGGTCCATTGATTGATGGGTTGTGTTTTAGGGACTTGAAATTAATAAGATATCATAATAATGAAGCAAAGTGTTAAGAAAAATGATAATTGAATTCTATAATTATACTTATGTACTTTTGAATGGGCTAATTATAATCATTTTTTTATAAGTCCATATCATATTAGATGAAGAGGTGTTTTATGGTTTTTTTGTTCCCATGCTTAAGAAAGAAAATTTCTAGATGTGCCATATGGTGAAGCACAATACGATGACCCCCTTTGGCCATTTTTGGGTTTAATATTATAGTACATACAATATAATTGTTCCAAAAGTATGGTAATTTAATTTTGGGCATCAATTTTTGTCTTTGAGCTCTAAAATTATTATTATTACAAAACTAATGTTATGTAATATTATTTTAAAATATTAATAAATTTCATTATCTATATTGAAATATTCATGAATATATTTATAATATACATTGGTATAATAGGGCCATTGTCTCATTTTGATTGCACTAACTTTAAGGATTCATTAATCATTAAAATAATCAATTTGAATATAATTTTAAAATGGACCATCTAGCTATGCTTATTGTTTTCCATGTGAATGTGATTACTTGTCAAAATTTTAATTTACCACACATTTATTGCAATTTTGCTACAAAAATTCATTTTTTGAGATGAAAAATTTCAAATTTATCACATGGTATCCAAACATGGTTCAACTATGTGAATGACATGGTTCAATATAAAATTCAACTTTAATAAAAAATTAAAAATCATTTGAATTATTTTTGGATTATATTTGTGTTTTTGAATACACATTAAAATTACATTTTTTTCCACAAATATATTCCAATCTCCCATTTTATAAAATGAAATGAAATAATTTTCTTTTAGTATATTGTTTAGGTTATATTTTAACATAATATGCAAAAATATTATGAAATTATTTCAAAAGTTTGAAGTGGGATACATTCAAACATGCACAACCTTGGAAAGTAATACAATGTGACATCCCAAAGGGGGTCATCGCAATGTGCTTTCACCCATTAATGACATGGAAAAAATATGGAAGAAATCAATGTAAACTAATTATAATTTCCAATTTTTGATTAGAATATTGAATAAATAAGGATTTCGATTATGTGGCAAATTGGTCCATTCATTTGTGCACCTACCATGTTGCATCAAAAGAGCTTTGGTTGCGATGTCCACATTTCTAAAGGAAGGGCCCATTCAATAATGTAAGGTGAACTTGGATCCTCTTTTCAACTCCACTGAACTATGTATATTGTACATTTTTTTCCTTCGCTTGTTCGTGGCTACTGTGGTCATATCTCATCGCCACTCTCTGCAACGACAATAAGAAAAAACAATGAAAGCATAGAACATCCACAACATAAAAGAAAAAAAGCAAAAAGGTGGGCCCATCATCAAATGTCTACATGTTAGGGTATCATGCTACGAAAACATGATACCTTAACATGTTTTCCTAACCGTGTTTTTCCTTACCCTATCAAGCTTTGCAACACAAGTGCAACACAAGTTTTTGTTGAGCAGCTAGATATTGCTCAAAAGGGGTTGTGTGCATGGAAGAACAACTCATGTCCAAACACATTGGCACAATTACCACCTGCACCCCTTTCAATTATGATGGGTGCCTACACTAACCAATGTGAAACATTGTTGCAACTATCTGCTCTCCCAATGACATCAGAGTTTACGATCAATCAGATGCTCAATCATGGTTCTCAGGTTGATCAATTGTTGTCCCAACCAATTGATTCAATGCCCATGCTTCTTATTCAACATGACCCTAATTCTAATATAGGTGAAGAGGTGTTGTTTAACAATAACCATAAGGCATTCTATCAAGTAATGAAGTTTGTGGTATTCACCTTCATTTTTTGGAAAGGGGAATAAAGTGATCCTTCAACAATTTCTTTTTTTCATTTTCTTTGACATGGCAGGCGCAACATGCAATAACAATTTGTGGTTGGGACCCATGGCTCCTACCCTACATTATTGATTGTGGGGACCGATCTATAGTGCCATCCACAAATAATAATGGATGCACTATCACAGAAAATATAAGGATATCCTGTGAACCATGCCCAATTGTCATGATACACGGCCAAGGCAAGCCACAGTAGGTATGTGGACACAACCAAGTGGAGATATTCCAATCTGTTGCTTCTAACCGTGCATTAGTTGTGTTGGATTGCAATTTGTGTGGTGCAAGTGTGGGTCTCTGGAGGTTCACAACCATAACACATCCCTCTCTTTTGTTAGTCCTTGGAATGGCATAGATGCTTGAACTAGCAGTAAAATACACAGAAACATGAATGACATGGGCCAATAGTAGGAAAAATGGAAAGGGGATATGGGCCGAAGTAATAGGGGCAAATATTATGTAGAGGAAGAGAAGAAATTGTTGAGAGATCAAGGTGTCTATTCAAGGTTTGATACTTAGTAATCAAAACTCAATCTAGGAATTTTACTTTACACTTATTTGTTGAGTTTCCCACTATAGTGTGAATGAAGAATGTAACAACAAACAAAATCATCTTTTCTCATTGAGTAGAACAAGGTTGTGTGTGACTTTGGTAGAGCTTGGATATGAAGGATGGCAACAATTGGATGTTGATAGCTTCAAATGGCCATTCTAGTACAAAGAAACTTGACCTCTGCTTAGTTTTTTATGTACCAATCTTAGACCTTCCAAGGTTCTCATGCTCCCTAAGCTTCTCCAGTAAGTCTTCTTGCTCAATCTTTTCCAATAAGTTTTACATTACTTGATGTTTATCTTCTAGGTCTATCTTTTACAAGTTAGGGTTTATCTTTTAAGGTTTCATATTTGCACCCTCAACCTAAACCCTAACTTGCTACATGTTTAAATGCATGTTGTATTCTAAGAGTAGACATGCACAAATGTAACTATAATTGAATGTATAGTTTCTAAGCTTGGAATCCATCCACAAGCAATTGGAAAGTAATGGTGGAAGGTTAATGTTGTGTGGGCTTCCTGTATTGGGTTTCCATTTGCTGAACCTCTTGCTCTAACTCCTTGTCATTTTGAATTATGTTTGTTTCTCAAGGTACAATGAGTTCAAGACATGGAAAAATTCTAGAGGTAAAGCATTGAAGTCCAAACACTTCGTTTTCAATTTAATATTATTGGGGAACTGTTAGTAAACATAGTCCCTTCCCTAGAACCTTTTAGCACTACAATAGTTTGCTTGATTTTTGTGGAAGGAGGAAGTCTCCTTTCAAAGTATTTTATGGATTTATGGTTTTGGCATAAATTGCCAAACAATGGATGCTCAAATGCATGTTGATCTTCCTTCTTACTTTTGGTTAGTTTGCTTGTTTTGTGAAGCAAGTGCTCCAACCTCAGTCCCCAAGTGAATGAGAATATGTCTAAAGTAAAGTCAAGCTAGTAGCACAGGCAAAAACCTTATACTAATTATTAGTCATGGGCAGTTTTCCTCTGCATTCTAACCCCACTCCTTAAGTGAGTGAGGATATGTTTAAAGTCAAGTTAAAGTAGTAGCATAAGTGAAAACCCTATACTAATTACTAATTATGGGCAATTGTCCTCTACCATTTTGCTTTAGATCTGCTGACACATTAAATCTTGGATGTGGGCAAATGACATTATGGCTTAGGAGGATATATGGAAGGAAATTTTGACCCTTTGTTTCACCAGTTTTTGTGTGGTATGTTGCACTAATCTTTGCTAATACTAATATGCAGTTTAGTAGGAAATCTAGAAACTTGAGTTAATAATATTTTTCTTTTATTGTCATAATTAGTGTTCTGAAAAACTAATCTTCCATGACATTCTTCATATATAGATGATTGCCACTTGAACAGTTCTTCACAAAATTGCAAAAAAATTGGGTTTGTCTTTCTTTGTTTATCATTGTGAATTTTTTTTTTTTAAATTCCCTTTTTCTGTGAAAACAATCATTCTTGATTTTAGGCAACTCTACTTAGCCATGGGGAGTAATGGTAATGTAGCCACCGTTATTCCTGATGAAGGTGATTGCCTAGTATTTTGTGAGTGACCTTCACAAGGTATAACCTCACTCATTGTGTCATTTATGTTATGTTGTGGCTAGAATTGATGACACAATTTTGTGAGCAAGGCTTTAACTTTGCAACTATGGAATCTAAGGAGAACTTAGGCCATGAAAAGCAACAACATAAAGCTAAACAAAAGCGACAAATAAGAGCCTTGTGTCCTTGTGCACATTACAAAGGGCTACATCTTTGCAATGAAAGTATCATCCGCAACCACATGATCAAATGGGGACCATCAATTGTAGTTGATGATGTAAATTTTATCTAACATTTGTTTTAAATGAAGTAATGAAATTTGATTGTGTGCAAGGGTGAAAAATGGTAGTGTTCTAAGCTTGGATAGGTTTATAACGTAGGATTCTTTGTCAAATACATTTGTAAGCCATGATAGTCCACCATCACCTTGTGAAGGTGTTTCACCAACAATAGACACTAACACTGATGACCTAGATGATGATACAAACAAGGAAGAAGAAGAGTATGTAGAGGGATTGAAGATTTCCTTCATTTTCCACAAGGAGATGATGAAGACAATCCAATTCAAAGATTGGCACAAACAAAGTTGTACTATGGCATCGATGTCAACACCCTGTCAAGACTACTTTTGCTACTCAATTTGCAAGCCAAATATGGTTGGAATGACACAAGCTTCGATGTTCTATTCAAGTGAGTGACAAGTTGAAATTTGTGAACCAAAGTTGCATGATTCTTATTGAAAATGCCTTCTAATTCCTTAGTTACATGACTAGGTTTCTTCATGTGCATGCTATTAAAGGATAAGATGTTACCTCTTGGAAACGCCCTCCCCGGATCCCACAGAGATGCAAAAAAGACTTTGACAGTTGTTGGGTTGCCATATGAGTTCATCCACTCCTATAAGAACGATTGTGTTTTGTTTAGAGGCGAGGTAGAAAAATTGGTGCATTGTCCCAAGTGTGGGGATCCTTGATATAAGCAAAATCTTCAAGGAGCTAGCACACCCCAGAAGGTAAACATAAATTATCCGAGCATCAAAGCTTGGAATTTGATGTTAATATAGGCTCATAGTTCTATTTTTTCTATCAAGCTAAACAACTTGTATGTTGCAATTCCTTGAATTCTTTTCCATTTTGGCAAACTCTAACTTTAAGCCACTAAACTTTGTGGAATTTATGGTGTCTATGTCAAATGATGCGCTACATGCCTATTATACCATGGATCAAACAAATTTTCCTTACAAAGAGCAAAGCCATGTTGATGGATTGGCATGTTGCAAACAAGAATGAGGATGGAGTGATGAAAGGTCTTGCTGATTCCAAAAACCTAACAAGTTATGGAGGATTGATGGCCACAATTTAAAGAAGAGCCTAGGCATTTGAGGCTAGGTTTAGCAACAGACGAAGTCAACCCATATTTTTTACAATAATCAAATATTTAGTGTGGCCAGTTGTGGTGCTAAATTACAACTTACCACCTCATTTGACCATGAGCAATGCGTTTATGTGGCTCGCATTTATCATCCCCAAGAAAAGGCAAGTTCATAATATGGATATCTATTTACAACCGATCATTGATGAGTTGCAACTTTTATGGACACAAGGAATTTTAGTGACTAATGTTTCAAAACCTACAATTGACCAATTACTGATTCTGAATGTTATTTTATTGTGGACACTTCATGACTACCCTAGACTTGGGGTCATGTCAAGTATCTCTTCATCATGTACTTTTTGAGTTTTTTTGTACAAAATGCATTTGTACGAACCCATTTTTGTAAATTGTATATTTTTAGATAAAAAAAAGTAGAAAAACCTATGAGAATGTTATTGAGACAAATCCTTCAATACAAAATGGCTACAAATGTTAAAAATTCAAAATGTCTTGTTGTTAATAGAATGTCATTATCTAGTGCACTTGCTTTTGTATTGTTGCAAGGATTAGTTATTGTTCAAGAAGTCCAAAAAATGGCTAGAAATGTTAAAAGTCATGTCTTGTTTATTGTTAATAAAATGTCATTACATAGTTGAATGTGAAGGCAAGGGCAAGGGAGTGGATATAATTGAATGTTGTTGTTACTGGTCAAAAAAGTAAAATAAGAAAATAATTAGTGCTCTAAGAAACTAAGTGTTGTTGTTCTTTACTAATATTAAACAATGGTTTGGAAGAGGACTAGCCTTTTTCTTCAAAAGATGTCAAGTATGTGAACACTAGCTATTGCTATTACTGGTGTTTTAATTTGAATTGTTTGCAATAATCTTAAGGTTAAATTTTTCAAAGGAGAGTTTTATTGTCATTACCTTTACAATGTTGTAAGGATTATTTAGTTATTACTATTGGTCAAGAAAGTAAAATAAGATGTTGTATCTTGTTAGGGATACAGTATACCAGCCCATTACCAACCCATTACTATAAACTATAAGCATAATTTTATTAGAGTAGATTTTTACAAAGTTTGAATGTTCTAGATTAATTATGGTTGATGGTTTCTTCAAGTTTGAAAACCAAAGGGCATCGTGCTTGCCCATGGTGCATGGAACAACTCAATGCCTGATGGTCAACAACACTAGGAAAGATGATCTATGGTCATTATAAGCGAGAGTTGCCATCTAACCATCCATTCCAAACCTCCTTGAGAATGTACTTTGACAACACAATGGAAGGAAAACAACCTTGTTGGAGATGCACAACACATGATTGGATGAATTTGTGGGTCACGATCACTGATAGTTTGCATATTCCAAGGATGAATAAGTTGTTAGCCTTGAATTCGCAGCTTGAATATTGGAAAGAGTTACCCATCCAATGTTTGCTTGATCTGATGCACATAATGAAGAATGTGTGCCATTTTCTTTTCTTCCATCTGCAAGGAGCCAAAGATATAGATTCTGAAAGGGATGACTTGGAGGTATCAAACACCAAACATATGTTGTGGCAAGCAACAGAACATGGAGTTTCTCCCTATGTCATGCCTAAGGTAGATCAGAATGTATTTTTCCATACAATTTAGTCCTTAATAACACCTACTAGATTTGGAGCAGCCTTAAAGAGTAGCTTAAGTCAGAAGGAGACAATTCTCAAGCCTCAAATCACATGATTACAATAATCTAATTTGTTTTATGCTTCCCATTGCCATACGTGGATTTGTAATAGAAGGGGTTCGTTAAGTTGTGTTTAAATTGGCTAGACTTTTTTGTCGGGTTTGTTCCAAGAATGTGGATGTTAGGGATTTGGATCTCACGAGGATAAAGTTTGCCATAGTGATGAGTCTTTTGGAAATGCAACTTCCAACGTATTTTTTTAATAGCCAAATCCATCTCAGCTCTCATTTAGTTGAACTATAGGAGGCCCTATCTCATATCGTTGGATGCTCCCCATAAAACAATATCTAAAGACCTTAAAGGGGTTCGTGAGACAAAACTCCCGACCAAAGGGGAGTATGGGTGAAGGCTATCTTGTGCAATAGGCTATAGGAATTTGCCATGACATTATTGGTGACATGGACAAGTATGCACCCACTAAAAGAAAAATTATCTTTTGAAACTTGTCTTATGCAACTACAAGTGTCTTGTGCAACTAAAAAATGTCGCATGCAACTATTTTTTAGTTGCATGCGACATGTGTAATTGCATAAGACAAGTTGCAAAAGACAATTTTTCTATTAGTGACCTCATGTGTGGAAAGAGGAAGAAGATGAATGGAAAACAAGTTTGGACTATTGCTTTTCAACATTACATTTATTGTGTCTTCTTCCTTTTTTTATCTAGACCTATTGCATCATTTTTTAATGTCTTGGATGATTTTATATCTTGGATCCTTCTTTTCAACATTCTAGCTTGATTTCATTGCTTTGACAACCATTATTTGGACTCTGTATAAACTTTTGTTTCGGCACTAAATACCATAGTTTCATTCTAGTTTTGAAACACCTTGTTAAATTTGTTGTTGATGTGTATGTTTGGTTTTAACCAATGGAGGCAATTGTTGGCAAGGGGAGAAAGCGATTATTTCAAGATGGTTATGAAGACATAACCTACAAACAAGTCAACAACTATGTTATCCAACAATCTGTGTTGATGACAAAATGGACTGAAAAGTATGAAATGCAAAATCAATTATACATGCATGTTGTTGAATTGTGGAACATGGTTAGAATATCATCCCGGGATTAATGTCTTGAGAAGTTGAAAAATCATGTTGCATCAAGAAGTTGTTGCAAAAAAGGAAAATGGGGGATCTATGTTTGAAAAAGAATATGACATTACAGGTACTACATTAACATAGCTATTCATATGTAAAACATGTTGGACCAAAACGAAAATCAAGGATGTGACCTAGTGGTCTCTATTTCATTTGATCTAATTGCAGGACAAGGGCAATGGTAGGGGCAACATCAATGGTAGGGGAACAATTATAGTAGTAATAATGTTAGCAAGGGCAATAGTAATAAGGGCAACATTGAAACAATCCAAAGGGAACAACTATAGCTAAATTTTTTTCTGAAAAAGCTGCCATTTATGGGTTGTCTCAATCTTAACTCAAAGTATGAGGTTTTGATTAGATTAATATCTAAGTTTTATATTTTCTTACACTTTTATGTGGACTTGTGACATTGTAGTTGGATGCAACTTTGTTGCACAAAACTACATTGCAATGTAGTCATATGGGCGGCACTTTTGAGTGCGTCATGTTGATGAACGGCAAACCACATGTGATTCTTGCATTGCTTATCGATTTAAAGAAAAGCCTAATGGCTCAGAAATTGATTATGTTGGAATAATTGAGGAGATTTTGGAGGTGGATTTTAGAAGCTTCAAGACATACTATTAAAGGTGCAATGGTTTCGCAACAGTGCTTGATTGGAAGATTGCTTATTCTACTCAATCGACACCTCTAAATTTTTTGGGGATGGCTGCAGGAGTAACTAGCCTTTCATATTTCTGAATGAAATTGAACAAGTCTTTTTTTCAAAAGATAGACTTAACCCCAAAAAAAGTTTTGTTTTGCAAGACAATCCAAAATGCCATATAATCTTGGACAAGCTTTTTAAAGCTCTTAAAGCATGGACCAATGGTAGTGAAGTGGTTGGCCTTCTTGTTAGTGATCGAGCCCCCAAATCCCCACCAACCAATGAAAGGCTTGAATGTGTAGAAGAAAAAGGAGATGCCAATGATGCCTTAGAAGATGAGGATGAAAGGGAAATAGGAGGGGCATTGACATTGAGTCAAAATGAAATTGAAAATTTAATGCAGGATGAATGTGAAATTTTTGATGATGAACAAGTTCAAAAAACAAGGTATGTGCCTAATGTGCATTGTGGTTTAATGGTGTCTAAAAATCAATTGTCCATTCTTTTCATTAATTTGAACTGTTTTTTGGTTGCTCTACCACAAGTCTTTGGATACATTTTATTCAACAATGGTGAGGTGCGAAACGTAACTCTACACCTTATGTGTGTTTGATATCGAAAAATAAATAGATATTGGGTTACAACCAAGCCCAATCGAACTTTCTGGAATTCACCAAGGATTTGGGAGCTTATTTTGGCATTGTGGCAAGACTTACAATCAACAAGAATAGCCATCTGGGATTCTTGAGCCTGGGCTCCATCCAAAGTCTTGTGGGCTATGGTGTGTTCTAGATGGTTATTTTAGTTATAGAATTACAACACCACCATATTGTTTGTTGAGTAAGAAAGAAAGAAATTTAGAAAAAATTGCTCACATATATGTTGTGTAGTAGCAATAATAGTTGTTTCTTTTCTTATTTTTGTTTTAAACCTTAACATGTAGGCTAATCCACCAACTTTGAAGTTCATATTCATAATGTCTTTGATTCTTTTGTGTATGTAGTGATCAATTACAATTAGGCACTTACAGCATTTTAGTCTGATTTATAGTAATGGGTGGTTGTTTTTTTTGGTTTTTTGTAGCTTTCTTTCTAGCTTGAATATGCATAGTTACATCATAACTTAGTGAAAAATGCATTGTTAGCCACATTTAGCCATGTGGAATTTCCCCTCCTTCATATATAGGTCATAATTAGTACTTTAGCAACATATTTAATGTTTGTTGATTGATTAATTAATTAATTATGAAATTTTCATTTCAATAAATAGAATATTTTTGAGCATTCAATATTTTCCTTTACAAAAAATATTTTTTTGGAGAAAAAAATTTCCAAAAATTTCAACATTTCTAAAAATTTCAAAGCTCCCTAGGTACCATGGTAATAAGGAAATGAAAATTTTCCTAAAACCACAAAATTGCCATGTGAACTTAGTGGAAACTTTTATTTCAAAATAAATTTTTTCCCTTGATCAACTTTTAATTTTTTTAAGATATTGGAGAAGATAGGCATCGATCCCGTTACTTTGGTTTTTAACACTCCAAACAACCATGTTGCTTTGATTATGATCACTACCCCATTGGCACTAAATTGGGACCATGAATCTAAAGTGCAGGGTTCAATTCCCTACACACTCGGTCTTAGTACATTAATAGTCTAGATAGGCTTGCTTTTCCTACCCTTCCTTAAGTGTTTTTTATTTTTAAAAAAAAAGCTTTATACTAACACATCTGATGATTCTATGTATGTCACCTCATTCACTATGTCAAAACCATTGTTCATCAAGAACTTGTTGAAACAAAGTTGTGTTCTTCACTTTCTTGCTTGTTTTTTTTTTCTGTCTAATGTTTATTTATTTGTGTGGGTGCGCATGTGCATTAGTGTGGGGTTTCAAGTTTAGTCGTTGTGTTTTTCTTGTTGGCTTTGAAAAGTTAAATTTTTTGCTAGCGTGTTACCGTTTACACACATGGCAGTAATAGACACAACAGTAAGAGCGGAAATATAGCTCAAGCCCACCAAAGTGTCTGTGGTTGCTCCAAGAGGACCTACAAGACCTCATTGTCCGGCCATGGTTATGGACCAAGAAAAGGTTATAATACACGTGCATTACTACCCCCCCACGCATTCTTGGTACCTAACATAGTCTTTCTATCTTCATTCAAAGGTGTTGTAATCGATAGTCAAGATCGATCTAGCCACAAAATAAAATTAGGTTTATAGCCATCTACCAGGGTTTAAATATTGAGTATCCAATACAAACAAAAGTTACAATTAGGTCGTTGTTGCACATTTGGAGATTTTTTTCTTGCAATAATTGCCACTAAAGTTTTTCTTTTCTTTTGAAAATGTGAAATTCCAACTCAAGAGGTCCAAATCCACCATGAGAATGTTGTGAGAGTATTTGCTTCTTTGCAACTTATCTTCAGTCCATTCCTTTGTAAAATTCTATTTTCAAGGAACTCTCACCTATGGCAATAAAGAAAGTAATATTGAAAGTGATGGATTTTTGTCTTGATTGCGTGAATTTTTTTTCTCTCTTGTTGAATTGCAAAGTTGCCCAATTTTACTCCAAATCTTTGCCAAGCTTTGCTTTATTGTTATGCTGCCTCTTTCATTTACAAAATATCTGTCCATTTTGGCATAATCTTCCCCATGCGGTTGTTGTTTGTCTTTTACTTCCTGTTATTGGTAATTTATCAACTACTTCAGTTGTAGAGCATAGAAAGGGTTGTTGGACACGACCATGTATGGTAGATGTTGTAGATTGTAGGGATTTTGACCTATGCTATGGTGTGTGATAGATTGGAGGTCACCATATTGTGGAAAATTTTGCAATACAGGGCAAGGAACCTAAGGATGAAGTGCACATATATATACTTGGTGTGATGCAACCTTGCGAGAGCTGACTGACCTTGTAAGCCTGTGATGCTTATCTATAGATCTAAAGCATTAAAATATACAAGCTTGTTGCCAACCTTGAATTAGGGTATTATTTACTATTTTATTAACAATGTCCTTTAAGTGCTAGCCAACATCATCACTAAGTTAGAGTCTTTTGTGTGCGGTAAATTGTTCATGTTTGTGACTATGTTTCTTGTGTCCAACCATGTGATGTGAAATGTGAGATGTTGTGTTCATGACAAAAAAAGTTTGTGAATGAAACAGTGCCTATGACACTAGAGTTTGAGGGTGATCCACTTGTGAATGAGGTGACATGGTTTGAACTTACTCATCGTACCTAGTCACTTTTGTTGAAGTTAAAAAAAGTGGTAATCTCACTAGATTGAGACCAAAGGAGTGCAAAAGGTTCATTAGGTGTCTTCAAAGGGACGACAATGTGTTGTTTGGGACAGTTGTTACAATTGTTGATATAGAAAGTGATGTTTAGGTATGAAATGCATCCAATTGTGCATATGGTCATTTGGTTGTCTTGAGATAAATTTTCTTAGGGCACAAGTCTTGTGTATATGGTACTTTTATCTATCTATTTCACTTTTTGACTGTTAAACCAAGTAGGCAAAAGAGCTAATGGGAAAATGAGGTAGCCATCTTGTTGCAACATTTACAACTTTAAGAAGCATTATAGTTTCCTTTTTTTTTTCGCTTGCTTTGGCAAACAGGAGCTAGAAGCTAAGATTGAGTTTGAGCTGTCAAATAGCTCTAAGAAGTCTAAAAAAAATTTCTCACATATTTGTTTGGACATGGACTACCAATTGTTGCATTTTTATAATTTACTCATTTGTTTTAGGTATTGGCAAAGGTAGAAAGAAAAAGACAAGTAAGAAACTATAGTAGATAAAAAAGCAAATAGGTCTCATCCATTTCATGAATTACACCCTGGGTGAAGGCTTTAAAACCTATTCCCACAATGTTGACAAATTTTAGTATGAGGATCAAGGCCAAGGTGTGGGAAGCCTTGGACTTGCACCTTGTTAAATGAGTAGTTAAAATTTTGGAATGGTCAATAAATAAGGACATCTTCAAAGGCAATTCATCAAGCCCAACCAAGGTAAATTTGACTAGATTTAACTTAGATCTTTGGATTGTTTTTAAGCATTTTAAGCTTTGAAAATTGTGAGCACGTGGCTTTTATGGATGTGCTAGTTTTTCCCACAACATTATTTTAGTATATATGTGATTCAAAGGTGATGATGATGTTTCGATGCACCTTATATGTTGGACAAAATATATTTACTATCATTGGATAAGGGAATGTTGTAGATTAAACCAATATAGATGTTGAAATTTTACATTTTCCTAGGCTTGCCCAATTTATTATAAATTCTTTTGTTGTGTATCCTCTGCAACTACTAGGCTTGTCCATTGCTAGCCCAAGATGCTTGGAATTGGTATTGTTCCAAGCTCACCTAGGTCATAACCATTGTATCCTTAATTTTCCATGACATAATGGAACTTGTTCATAGATATACAAACCAATTGCACCAAATTACACATTATTTTTACCTAGTTGTTCATTATGGAATATTACTTAGGGATGTCATGAGGTAAAAAAAACATGAAGGAAATTGAAATTTTTGAAGGAATATTAATAAGTTGTTGAATTTATTTCTATAAAAGAAAAAAATATTCCACAAAAAATGTTGAACTTGCTATGTGGGTATGGGTAGTGTGGGAAAAATGTGGAAAAGAATTATGTGGGGAAATTGTGGGAAAAATGTGGAAAACAATAACATGGGAAAAGTGTGGAAAAAATGTGGAAAAGAATATTGTGAGAAAAGTGTGGAAAATATGTGGAAAACAATAACATGGGAAAATTGTGGAAAAACTGTGAAAAAAATAGTGTGGAAAAGAATAGCGTGGGAAAAGTGTGGAAAACAATATCACATGCAAAAGGCTGTGAAAAAAATAGTGTGAAAAAAATGTGGAGAAAATAGCATGGGAAAAGTGTGGAAAATATCTGGGAAAAATGTGAAAAAAATTCATAGAAAAAATGGGGAAAAAATGAGGAAACAAAGTGTGGGGAAAATGTGAAAACCAAAGAGTGGAAAGAATGTGAAAAATTCAGGTGGAAAAATTTTTGGAAAAAAATGTGGAAAAAATTGGCGTTGAAGAAACGTGGAGGAAGTGAAAAGCGTGGAAAAATGTCAGTGTGGAAAAAAGCGTGACAAATTTCCATGGAAAAATATTACATATCTAGTTGTGAATGGGTCTGCAAAGCACAACCCAGGCAGAAGGAAATCGATGAAAAAAGCAAATGAGGGAAGGAAATTATAGTTACGAAATCAACGAACCCTAAGACAAAAGCCCAAGTACCCAGGTAAGTGAAATTGAAATAGAAACAGAAATGTTTGCAGTGGAATTCTTTGATTCCTGGCACTGACTATGTTGCTGTTGCAACAGAAGCGACTAAGACTCTTAAAAAAGAAGCAGAACTGAAAAAAATCTCTTTACAGTGTGAGCTAAGAAAACTTTGACAGTCGAGATTGAATGGAGAAACCGGGAACTTCTATACGTAGAACTGGGATGAACACCAAAATCTGTGGGAACCAAATGAGCTTTCAGATGGAACTCAATGCTCTGCAAAAGAAAAGTGCGGAAACGATGGCAATACAAAATACCCGGATGCTCTTCTTCGTTTTATAGCTAGCAGCTGCTCGTGTATTTTATAATATAGAAGCAGCAAAGCTTCTTGGAAGGCAGTAGCTCATGTGGAAGAGACAAGAGACCCACCGGCTTTGTGAGGAAGCTTAGTGTAGGCCTGCGGCCATGGTGAGGAAAACGTCAGTTGAGGTCACACAGCCTTTGTGTGCAATTTTCAGGTAAGTTAGCGTTGGTTCTGTGATGGTTGCTGGGTGGCCGCTTCGTGTCTCCCCAGTACCCAATTTTCAGAGTTTCCACAACTCCTAAGAAGAGGTTCCCCACCCACATCCCCTTACACATCAGGGCTGTAGGATACCTACCATTTGTTACTCATACTAATTAGTTGATGGGTGTGCTCACACTTTTTTCTGTTTTTTTTTTGGAGGGGGGCTATCACCATTTTTTTGGAAACATTGGGCACTTCCCAAGAGAAGCATCACTTTGGACTGCCAGTTGAAAAATAGAAACAGTTGTGCTCCCTATGGCCCACCTTTTCAGTTTATATACCTGAGAGATCAACTTTGGGCAAACCATATGGGAAAAAAGTGTGGTGCTATTGGGAACGTTTGGGGGAATAAATTGGGAACCCTTGGGAGGACCTTACAGGAACACATAGGGAACATGATGGGAACAAGGGAAAGAAGCAAAAAATTCTTCCCCCACTTCCCACAAAGAAAATAACTGGAACCCTCATGAGTCCATGCTGAGCCTTTCATTGGCTGCATGGAACTTTTATTTGCATAACTGTTTGTCACCATTTTTGACCTGGGCTGATGGCAAGGCAACACCCCCAAAAAAGAAGAAAGAAAAAAATTTCCTCCCTCCCCTGCTCCCCAAAAAGAAAAAAACCAGACCCCTCTCGTTAGTGATGCTGAGGCTTTCATTGACTGCATGAAATTTCTGTTTCTGAAACTGTTTGTCACCATTTTTCGCCTGGGCTATAACCCTCTTCCAGGAGCCAGGTTCACCTATATCAGGTACCTATATAGGTGAACGGAGGACAACATTTGCCAAAGCATAGGGGATCAGGTGCTATGGAGAACATGTTGGGGAACAAAATGGGAACTTGGGGAACAATTGAGAACCTGATGTGAACCCATTGGTAACTTAAAGGGAACATATTGGGAACACATTGGGAACAAGGAAAAAATGAAAAAAAATCCCCTCCCCACCTCTTTTTTAACTTAAAGGGAAACAAACAAGGCACCTTGAGTGCAGGCTTGGGCCTTCCCATTCACTGCATGAAATTTCTCTTTCCAAATTGTACATCACCATTTTTGGCCAGGGCTAATACCCCTTCTTAAGAAGGGGGATACCCATTTGGAGCCTTTATGTGTGTTTACCACTTCACACATACAGCGTTTAATTCTTCTCTCCCCTTAACCATACCAAAAGGGCCAAAAAGTTTTAAGTGGACAATACAGTTTTAAAGTTAATGGCTGGCCAATTAAAAGACAGTGATTTGCTTGTACATGCCGTCTTGGAGGGCACTGTATTTTGGGCACACGTTTAAACCGGTTTAAAGTTTCACACGCCACTGGAGTCCTATATTTCATCCAAAATACAGCATATAGGTCACTTTACTGTTGTGGGTGGAAAAGCACCAAACTAGTGAAGGTGGATTTCTAGTAACGTTCGTTCTTTGCTCGTTCCTGCTTCGTGGCTTCCAAGTTCTCAACCAATTTTCAGTCTTTGATTGAACATCTTCCCAAGGCCCGGTGTCAATACAATTACCTAAGAGAGCAGGTCCACTGGGAGAACCACCTTACTTGGGCTAGGGTTAGTTTCATCATTAAATAATCCTTAGAATAGTGAAATGATTTTTTGTGAAAGTATGAAACGAAGGCGTTGAGAACTGTCATAATTATTATCAGAGGCTTACATCTGAATAATTTTACTCCTCATATGATAATAAAATAGTAAATCATGAAATTATAGTATATTCAAAATTTCAAAAACAAGTCAATTTAAATTTTTTTTATTCTTTTCTTTGTTTTTGTTTTGTCAATGTGGAAGTTGACCCTAGGCTACTAAGGTAGTAAAATGCCCAGCCTATATAGACTATACTGTGGATAAAGTTTAGCCTTCCAATAGCATTAGCCTTTTTTTTCTTTTTTTCTTTTTTTTTCATTTTTAGATTGTGGCATAGGTGGCAAAAGAAATTTGTTACTAGATACACGTGGAAAAAACTGAACAATGTTTCAAAAAATCTTTTGGTTGATGTCATTCTAATCAAATGCCCTTAGGCGATTGAACAATATAATACATATTTCAATATGGCGATCATAGTTGGAGCTCTATTTATATGAGGTGGCCACAAAAGCTTCACCTCTATTGTTGCTTGGTTATGTATGCTAGTGATCTATAGTAAATCTGGTAACAAGCTTAAGTTGTTCATAGTTATCGCGCAACATATCATAAAACAAAGGGGTGCAAAAGTAGCTTCAAGATTCAAGCATACCAACCTCTACCAGTTGCTACCTAAACATCTAACCACGTATTAAGTAGCCTCATAGGGAAAAATATCAAGTGTGAAAAAACTCTATGCATACATTGCAACAACTTGCAAGTGAGAGTTCAATTGATTGTGCACTTTGTTCTTCAAAAAGGAAATTAAATTAAAACGATGTTTGTTCTCAACAAAGCTAAACACATGAACCATGGCAATCTTTGTTACCTTTAGGTACTTTGGAAAGGAATGAAACAAGAGTTAGGATGCATTGATCACTCACCACAAATGAGTCAAAGGGTTTGATAATGATGGGGTTAACTTTGTTAGTTGTGAATACAACCACTTCAGCCATGGCTTGAGTTGATTTCAACTTTGTTGTTAGCATGAAAAGACCTTATTGAACATCCAAATCCCATGATGAAAGAATTGCAACAACAACAAGAGCAAATTTCCCCCTTCCCCCAAGATTGTCCACATGGTTGTGGGTTACAATAAAATCCTTTCCACACTTCCACATGTCAAGGAAAGGTCACCTCTGTATCTACTTGCAACCAATATTGCAGATAAATAATTCCTAAGGCATTAAGGACTAACTATTCAAGGGAATGAACACCCAACTCAAGAATTAAACTTTCAATAATCTATGCCATGATCCCAACAAAACACAAAATACCGCCAACATAAGAAACAATGCAAAAGTAAACATGAAAAAGAGAATTGAACTTGGCATATTCTATTTCACCTATTAAGTTAAGAAATTAACCACCTTTGAATATGAAAATTTTTTTTACAAAAGTCTGACAACTTCATTTATAGTCACCCATGAATCCATATATAAAATGACGATAACTTAACCATGAAAAGGAACATTGAACTTGACATATTCTTCTTCACCTACTCACTAAATACTCAATCAAAGAATTGACCACGTCTAGAAAGAAAAAAAGGTTTGTAGAACCTTTACAACTTCATTTGCTCTAAAGTTTGGCTATGAAAAATAGGCTTACAAACACATGTAGTTTCATTTCCAACCACCCCATGAGCCGATAATAAAAAAACCAAAGCTCAAGCATAAAAAATATTATGCATTAGATCAAATAGATTCTACCTCACCTAATAAGCTTGCAAAACACCTACAATTTCAATTCCAACTTCTAGTCACCCCACAAGCTTATATACAAACTAAATTTTCTTTAGGCATGAATTAGACTTCTTATTCACCCAAATGAAATAACTAACCACCCTATGGAATTTGGAAATGAGAAATCGATGTATAAAACACATGTAGCTTCATTTCCAATTTATCAATTAGCCAATATTTTTTTTAACAAGTAACTATTGCATTTATAACATCATACCATGTTTGTGATTATCCAAACATACATTACAAACCTACTCCATCAACCAACCACCTCTAAAAAATAAAATAAAATAAAAGATTTTTAAAAAAACCAATATAGACCACTTGTAGCTTCATTTGCAATCATCCCATGAAATAATAAAAGCGTAAGGAAATGAAACAATGCAAGTGGATGAGCTTACCAACTTTGCCAATATTGAAGTTCAACCATTTATAACCAAAGTTGAAGATCTAACCACATCTACAAATTAAAACGCATCTAACAACCATTGGTTAGGGCCAAGAGCTTACATTTGCATTCATCTAATGTCACTTGAATCATAGGCAACATAAGACTAGAATTTGGGCAAATTTCACCCCAATGAGCCCATGTTTCTTCACCATTTAGAACAAATGCAAAATGTTCAATGTTGCATGTATTGTAATTAGTGACCCATTTCAAATGAATTTGTTCATGGTCACTCTGTAACAATTTGCAAAAGGACCAAAATTCATCACCATTAAAAATAGATGTAGGGTCACAATATAAATTATACAATTGACCTTATCATACCTTTACTACTGCAATGAAGTTGCAAATGAAAATATCCCTCCTTTGAATAGATTTTAAGAGGGATTGCATGTTTTCCATCAATGGCAAAACACAACCCAACCCAAGCAACAAGTGTATGACAAAAGGCCCAAGCTTACTTGCCACAAAACCAAGAAAACTTAGAAAAACACAATGCATATCTAATGCAACTTATAAACATGAAAGGACAAGAAAAGAAAATCACCTTTGCAACTTGGCTAGAATAACAATCCACTTACATCAATGCAAATAATGGACAATATTATGCCACAATCCTTTTCAAAGGCTCCAACAATAACATCCACTATGTTTTAACATTTAAAAAAATCATATTCCCCTTTGTCTTCAAGGTCTAAACTAATTTATAAAATTCCAAATGCCTTTTTGGACTGTGGCCAAAATTAATGTACTTGTTCATCATGGTTGGATTGTTTAGGACACTTAAACTAACAAATAACTCATACAAGTTCTTTGGATGGCCAAGATAAAAAACATGAAACAAAGCTTTCATTTGAACCATTTTCCGATTACCCTCCCCCACAAGTTTGTTTATTTGGGTCAAAATTGACTTGGGACCCTGTTGGGCATACAATCTCATATTTTTCAGGTGGGCACAATCTATAACAATGTAGGTCCCACCCTTTTCATCCCAAGCCTCAACAAGTCTTGCACAACAATCCTATGGCCTACATGTTTTGTGAGTGTATCCCATTTACACCCAACAATCTTGTCCTTGCTTTCAATTAAAGAACAAACCCTACATTTCACGTTATGAATAAACCCATTTCATTCACTAAACCCTTTACCTATGGTAATTTGGTTGCCCACTATGCTTGGAGCTTCCTGGTGTTGTCATAAAACTTTTTCTATTTCTTCCCAACCCCAACCACATTTAATCTCTTCAAAAGTGACTTAGATTCAAAGGGGTCAAATTGGGAATCTGAAAAATCCATAATCTCTTTAAGATCTATGGACTTAAGAGGGATTTTAGGAATAACATCAAAGATTTCAAGAATGACATTAGGCATTACAAAGTTTGAACTTGTCTTGAACAAATATGGTGGGCTTTGGAAATTTGGTGCAAGAAGGTTTTCAAGTGGGTTCACAATAAATTCAAGGGACCATGCTCCACTCATAGGTGGTTTCGAGCCACTAAAGGAACTAAATGACTAAGGAAACATGTTATAATCATTCACAAGGCACAATGACATGGTAAGATTAGGGTTTATGGACAAATTAAAGTACAAAAATATTGAGGAAGACATTAATGATGTTGATTGTTGTGGAAAACAAGATTATATAGAAGTTTGAGGTAACAATGAACATATAATATGGATTTTACAATCTATGGATGAACATCAAATAATTACCAAAAATTTGAAAAGGGAACATTTTTCAATGTCTATCAACATGAATAACGACAATTAGGACACTCATTCAAGATTTAGGACTTAGGAAGCACATTCAAGAATCAGAGCAATTGGAATGGACAATTGAAGATAGACATCAATTGAAGGGAATCAACAACATTCACTAAAGGAATGTATTAAAAAACTAAAGCTTTCAATGTTTATTAACAACAACATCAAAACTTAGGACATCCACTTAGGATTTAAGAACCATGAAACACACTCAAGAATCAAAGCACCTGGTATGGACGATCGAAGATAAACATCAATTGAAAGGAATCAACAACATCATTCACTTAGGAAGCATGCTCAAGAAGAGCATTCAAGAATTGGGGCAACTAGTGTGGACAATCAAAAAAGGAAATCAAATAAATTACAACCCAACAAGACTTAGAGCCTATAGGAGATTGAAGAAAAAACTTCCAAGAATTTAAATGGTAGATAATGGACAACGCAAAGAAATAAATTAGGGTTTCAAGGAGGATTCATGAAGGTTTAACCTTGAGGTATGAAAAGATTTACTTGTAAGTTGTGGCTTCTTGAAGCCCTATGACATCAACCCCAACTCCAAATCACCCTCGGCACCCACAAAATTTCAAAAAAAATCCTTTCACCATTCTTCAAAATTAAATAACAATTTTGTCAAGTCTGCAATGTGTACAAATCCACAAGGCTTCAACATAAAACTCATGAAGTTCTAAACTTAAATAATAAAAAACCAAGTTATGTTTTATATAATGGGATGGGATGAAAACTTGAGGCTGAAAGAGAGTAGTCGTTTCAACTTTCAAGGACTACAAAATGAATGAAGCTCCAACATCTTGCCATTTGCAAATGTATGCCATGTGGATTTCAAGGATCCCAATTATTAGAGGAAACAAGATTTGGCGATCCTAGTTGATGATGGCAAACAACTCTTTGGTGAAAAAATTACATTAACTGATGGGTGAGATGGTGATGGTAATAAGTAACTTGAAGCAAATTGGCTTCTCACACCAAGCTTGAACCTTCAATTGATAATGGTGGCTAGGGTTTAAGGTGCTCGCAGGTGACTAGTTCACACATTAATGAACGTTAAAACCCTAAACATCTTGGCAATGAAACCCGTTGCATTGGATGTAAACTAGCAACTTCCTAGTTTCATCCACCATCCTAGATGGTGAATTGGATTTTGAAACCTTGCATGGGCCCATTGCGCTTCCTTAGCCAAGAATGAAATCTAGTCACAAATCGCCATAAAAAAAAAGATAAATAGCATCCAAATGGGTTTGGAGTTTAAACCTATAAGTTGTGCAAGATACATTCATTGGTGGAATAAAAAAAATGACCTTGTCCTAGTAAAGGTCCAAAATAAGCTCATTTAAAAAAAAGTATGAAATAAATGAAAAACATAGTTGGGAATAGAAATTATGTTCAACTAATGAAAATTTGCAACATGCACCCAATAGATTCCAAAAAAAATCTTTTGGGGAGGGTTAAGGCTTGTTGGATTTTTTTCATTTTTTTATTCCCAAGATGTTCCCATGAAATTCCCAATAGGTTCATAATGTGTTCCTCCAATATGTTCACAATAGCACCAGCTCATTTTCCCCCATATGTTTTGACCCAACCTTGTCCTCTTGGAATTTATATTCGTCGGCAAATATTGAGACTCACAGATTTTGATGTTTGGCATGCTTCTTGAAACACCATTTTCTATATCTTGATTTTTTTAAATCATAAACTCAACAAATTCCTATATCACATTCCAATATGGAGCCAAAAAATGTAAAAGAATGCTTAGATTTTTTATTTTCATAATTCATTTATAGGAAAATTTGGCTAAAACCTTTTAATAGATGATGGCCACATTGGTTACATCACAAAATTGTTTTAACAAACTTTAGTGAACCCATTGGTACAAAATGGCAAACCCTTGGGATGAAAAGTTGGGGGCATAATTTCTCTAATTTTGCCACAAGTTAACTAACTTCACAAATCATGGAACGGTTCATAATTATTCAAATGTGGGTAAGGTGCATGGCAACCAAAAAGGAATCTAGGGTTTATGTGACCTAGCACCCACTATTGCTCTATCCATTAGAAACCCATTATGGACTAGGTAGGCTAGAACCACCCATCACCAAACACTTTCCAATGTTTTCTCATTCCTTAACCAAATTGAACAATTTTTGTGTCATCTGATGTGCAAATTGGAGAGCTAAAATTTTTCTTTCAACTATAGAAATAAAGGAGTAGTGCATAAAACATGAGAAAAGGATGAATGATAGTTTGCTTCAAAAATTTTGAAAAAATAACTTTAGACCTTCTCTAGTTCTAGCCCCAAGTTTTTCTCATTTTAATCCATTTTGAGTGGATTAAAACTTCACGGGTGTGCCAACTAGGGCTTTACAAAATTTCTTTGTATTATGGAGGCAAAGATGCAACAATCAAAAATTTGAAGTTCCAAATCCTAATTTGTTTCAACTCACCCATCACCAAACACTAAAACCCCTTAAACCAAACACCCCATATCTTCCCCATTACTTATCAAATTTAGCAATTTTTGTGGCTTTGGAAGCGGTATGTGTAGGGTTACAAATGTTCATTGAGCTTTAGAAACATAGGAACAATGTGTGAAGATGTGATTTCCTTTGAGTTTTTAAATGTTTGTTACTCATGTAAGTGGGCAAGTATTATAGGTAAGAAGGTAGGGAACCCAAGTTGTTATTATGTAAGAAGGCATTTGGTGCCTATTAGGTAGATAGGTGCATATGCATTGTGAATGGTTAGTAGTTAGTACACATGTGGTTAGCCATGGGACATGAATGCAATGCACAAATGTTCCCTCTTCACACACCATCCATCCCCCATGATGTGTTGGTGGGGTGTTAATTTGCTCCGGTGAAGATCTATTGGTTGAAGAGAACTAGCACCCAAATTGCCCCAATGTAGATGGATGGTGAGTAGATGTTCAATTTTTTCATTGGTTCCTATCCCTATGCTAACCACCTTGGTTAGCACAATAAGATATTTAAAAATCAACCTTTCCCTTCCCTTGGGATTTTTTTCATGATTTTTTATTTGGGATTTTTTATTTTTCCTAATCACACTAACGACCTACCAACTAACAACCTCATGTCCAAACACACTATTAGGAGCCACCAAAGCATAGGACATTTTTAAAAATAAAATATTTTGCAAAATATGTTTAAATTCATGATTTACAATTTGACTTTTCAATTTTTTCAATTCTTATGACCCAAAAAATGTTACATTAAATACTATGATGTAATAATGCACATAAGAAAAGTTTCATAAAATGTCATTTTGAAATCATTTCAATTCTTTCAAATAACAAAAAATGACATTGATTTAAAATTGTTTTGAATAACCCATATTTATTAGATTTATTTCAAATTTATTTCAATATTTCCTATAATATTGCATTAGGAATATTTTTGTACAAGGTAATCCAAAAAATTCATCGTCAACTTAAATAATTATTCACCTCAATGGAAATGAAGTAATGGTCATGTTTTGGAATGGCTCCCGAAATCTAGTTTGCAACCCCCCATCACTTTGACATACATGTTTATGTTCACCTACCTACCTACCTAAAGGACTTAAGTTTTCACCTCACTCACTATTTGAAATTATCTCCCCTCCCCACCCACAACCTACTTACCAACCTATTTAAAACAACCTACTTGCATATGCCTACCTTCTCAACAATTATGCAATGTTGACATTCATCAATTAAAAATTTGCAATAACATCAAATAGGTACTAGCTTGACACCCCCTCTTCCCCCCCCCAGACCTATGTACCTATCAACCAACTCCATGATGCTAGCATTGATTGATGAAGGTATTGGAGGACATCAAGTAGGTATTAGATTCCCCCTCCCCCCCCCACCCCCCAACCCCTTGAACCCCAAACCCACCTACCCACCTACCCTCCAAGTACATGATGTCGTCATTGACCCATGAAGGTATTAGAAGAATTTCAAATGGGTACTATCTTGACCACTTACCTACCTACTTCTCATTGACATGGGCCTACATATATGGCCCACCTACCTACCTCATAGCCACTTGTATAGTTTAATGAATCATGCTAACTTTTGTGATGCTAGCAATAAATGTAATCCAAGCATTACAAGAAAATGTGTTGTTGTCCACTCTAGTTTCTTTGCAATCCCTCACAAAAATATCATATGGGCCCTAAATTTAGGTATTGCAATGGGTGCATATACACACTTATGAATTTGGGTGAAAGTAAAAATTGTTTGTAATTGGGAAGTTTTTGGTCATTAAAGTACATATTTTACCTTTCCTTTCCTACATTAAGTGCATTAATGTATAAATCCACGGATCTATCATTAATTGTTTTGCAACCCATTCTCTTGTTATTGATTAAAATTTAGTCATGATACATTTAGGCAAGATTGAAGGCTTATCCAAAAACAAAAATGTAAAAGAAGTTCAAATTATTTTTGGTCTTTAATTTGGACGAAAGTGAGAAAAATGAATGCCAAAGGTAGGAGTGATGCAACTTGTTAAGGTAGGAATTTTGAAATTTTGAACTTGTTGAAATTTGCTAATGTTTGGCTACCAATGTAATAAGTTGCATACGTATTTTTGTAAGACTAGACATAGGATTTTTTGGTTGATGACTAGTGATTAAAGGTCATTGTGAGTTCAACAAGGGTATTGACCAACACTTGAAAGAGGAATTGTCCTTGCCAAAAAGCCAATAACAATTTTAGTATCCTTTTAGATTAGATGACACCAACTCTAAATAATATTTTACCAAGGATTGTTATACATAACACGAGGGATCTTCTTCTAACTTTTAAAAATAGTTTTAGAAGAAATTGCCACTTTTCAAATCTTAGTTTTTTTAGGTCAAAATATTTTACACTTGCCTAGTCAAGGTTCATGTTATCTATGTTTTTTAGGTATCATCATCTTCTTTAGATCACATGGGTTTCCTTAATTTGTTGTCTCTTAATCATTGAACTCAAGTGAAGTTCAACTATTGAACTATGAGCGCTCTTTGTACCTTGTTCCTTCTCATTAAACTCCTGTGAAGCTTGACTATTGAACTATGGGTGTTTGTTATTTTAGTGCATCCCATTAAACTCAATTTGATTAAAGCTTGCCTATTAAGTTACAAGCTATGACAAAAGTTGGAGGTTTTAAATGCCTAAAGGTCGTGTTATTTTTCCTTTCTTACCATTCATTTTCTTCCCATTCATTTTTGTTGATTATTCAAAGTTGATAGATATGTCTTTAATGTGACATTTTTATGCAACATTGAGAAATTAATGAGACAAGTTCTAAATTTTTAGCCTTTTGAGCTTGGAACATTGAACCAAAGCTACTTTGTTTCAAACACATCAAGTTTAGGTTTTTTTCCCTCTTCTATCGTGCTTACAAATAAATTGGTCATGGGTAAGTGGTGTATATCTCTTATTACACAAAAATCAACGTAGCATCGTTAGCCTAGGTAGCTAACCCAACCAAAAATCAACTAGCCTATGCTACATAACCTAGAATAGGTAGCTTAGATTAAAAACAAACCTCAGCGTCCTAGCCTAGGTAACATAGACTAGGCTACCTAACCTAGGTTAAGTGACCTAAGTATCGTAAGTTACAAGAACAAGGACTTGAACCCTAGCTCACCTATACTTTGGGGTTCAAATCTTTATTCATTCCACTACCACATTTTTTTAATACTAAGTTTATTAAATAATTTTTTATAAAGATCAATTTTTTTAGCATCAAGTTAAATTAAGCCCCCCTAGGTTGACATAGGTCACCCTATAACCTTCTACCTACCAACATAATTTAAGTTAACCTAGGCATCCCTAAGTTGATTTAAGATGAGTTAAATCAACCTAGACTACCTACAAGCTTAGCATAGGTTAACATAAACTTCCCTATGTTAAAAGTAAATTAACTTTGTCTACTTAACTAACATTACTTAGGCTTTAGGCTAGACTTATATTACATTAAGATAAATCTAATTGGGTTAAACATAGGCTAATATAGGGTAGACATAGACTAAATTAAGCTAAACATAGACTAGGTTAGTTTAAACACGGCTAAACACAATCACTTTGGCTAACCATGGTATTAAATGATTTAAAACACAATTATTTAAATTAAACACATGGTTAAAATAACAAAAATGAAACTAAACACAATTATTTTGGCTAAACATCATTCAACATGGCTAAACACCTTTAAACATAATTGTTTAAGGTAAGCATGGTTGAAAATTGTTGATGTATAACTAAATTAATATAATTTATATTTCAAATAATAATTTAGGCTCAACATGTCTATAAAAAAATTGAAACTAAACATAATTTTTATGTTAAACATGGTTAGACAATGATAAATTAAGCAAAATACTTAGGTTATATTTGGTGAAATTTGGAAATTTAAGATAAAGTTCATTATTGAAGCAATTCATGGCTAAATTTGGCTAAATCATAATAAATTATGAATTCAACTAGGTTATTTCAACTAAATTTGGCTAATAAAATGATTGGTCCTATGTGATTGTAGTTATTTTTTTAGTTAGTTTTGTTAGTTGCATGAGTCATAAGGTTGATTACTAGTTGTTAAAGATGAATTAATCATTTTTAAAATCATGTTGGACATTGTAGTTGCATAGAACAAGTTGTAAAAGATATGTTTTGGCATTATGAACACTTTAAACCAATCAATAAATTTAATTATATTGAAATTAATGTCATGAGTCATTAAGTTGATTACTAGTTGTTAAAGACATTCTCAGTCATTTTTTAAATCATGTAACTAATTTAATCATATACCTAGTTACATTAGATAAATTCAATATTCAACTACCATGGTTGCATACAGACCTACATTTATAATTAGGATGCATTGTCAAGATACCATTATATGTTTATGATGTAAAGTTAATATGGAAAATGTATACAAACTGTTAAATTTGATGGTTGTACTTTTTTTTTTTTAAATTGTAAATTTGAATCCTTTAAAAAAAATAATGCCATGTGGCAAGCTCATACCCACATTTACAATAATTAAAAACTTGTCACATGTGATCCTAACCAACTTTACATTAATTTAGAATATTTTAAATAAAATAATAAAATAATAAATGTCATGATCTTGTCAATATTTACATTTTTTATAAATTGAAAAATTGCAACATGTCACATTCATGGCCACATTATCAATGATTTCCAATTTCATCTTGCATATGTAAACTACCATGTGTCAACACCTAATGCCACCATCCAACAATTTATTTATATTGGACAATCGAGATGTATAGGGCTATGTGTTTACATGCAAGTGCCCATGAACATACAATTGGCATCATTTGTCTACACACATTTTAGTCCCAAAATTAGTTGCATGTATCATCACGAGATCAATCACAAATGAAATTGCCATCCTAATCCATGTGTACATGATGGATGGATGGAATAGTTCTTAAAGTTGTAACATGATGCAACTTCATGGTCACGTCATGGCGTTTGTGACTTTTGTTGCTTGTGATTTGTCAAAGGTGACTAGAAGGATTTACGGTTGCACATGTTGGCCATGACAAAAAACTAGTTGATACCCTAGTCATAAATTGGCCCTTTTTCATGCAATGCATGTACACATAAGAATATATGAAACACACAAACATGGCACACAATGATCACAAAAACACATAAAAGCATATGCACACATGCAACATAAAAAATATAATATTCATTATCATTTCATTGACATGGTTAAAGGTTGAAAAAGACATCAACTAAATGAAGTTACTTGTGTTCATCTTTATTTCAACCTCAAGGATCTAAAAAATATATTTTGTCACAATTTGTTTTTCAAGAAAACTTTGCTAAATTTCTTTTATAAAATATTTTTGGAAAGGAAATTTTAAAATTTTAAAAAATATTTTATAGTTTGGAAAAAATTCAACAAATATATTTTTTCTTAAATTTTTATTTTTTATTGGAATAAATCTGGATTTTGTATCAACAAATGAAAATTTGTGAGAAAGTTATTTTTTTTAATTTCAAATTTTAAATAATCACATTTTCCCTTGAAAAATATTTGGTATAATTGTCATTCAAGAGATAATGAAGGGGATGTATTTATTTAAAATATATAAAAAAATAGAAATTTGATTTTTATTTATTTTTGTTGAAAACATATACTTTACACTGCAAAATATATTTCCTTTGAAAAGCAAATGGTATGTATGATGTCTGTAAAAGTAGTGTTACATTTGGTATAAACAAATATTGTTTAGTGAAAAGAAAATAATTTAAAAATGACATTCAACATTTAATGATTATCATTTTCCATGTAAAATATTTTGATACTAAATGGGCTAGGCTTTTAAAAAAATCTCCAATTTTTATTTTTTTTTGCAAAAATGACAAATGTTTTGTAAGAGTTTTTGCAAAATAGGTTTCCTTTGAAATGGGGTTAGTATATGATGTGAATATGATCCATGTAGTTGTGCAATGGATCACAAAAATCAACAATGATGATATTGATGTGTTTCTTGTTCAAACTTTATTTTTGAAAATAGTTGAACATGATAGGAATATTCATTGGATTCACTTTGGTGTAGTTGAAGAAGATACATTTACAGTACAAAATCCATGTTGGAAATTTTGAATCTTTGTTTGTTAAATTTTTGAAAGAAAAAAAAAATATTTTGGGTATTTTTGGATGTGGTTACCTCCGTAACAAACATGTATGAGTTTTCATCCATGCTATAACTTAATTTTATTTCTATATTCAATCACAATAAATGAATCATAATTAGAAATTAAAGGTTGAAAAATAAATTACTCTACCACTCTTATTCACCTTTATCATTTTTGCATCGCAATTGCATGTGTATTTCGAATGAACATATTCATTTGTTCATTTTTGTTCAAGCCATTACCTTGACATCTCATTTGGAGAGTTAGGCTTTTGTAACCCTAATCATTGCATTTTGATTCTTGCAAAACATCACCCATTCTTATTGGAGGTTATAAGAGGATTTAGTTTAGGGATGCTTCTGTTCTAGACATACTTGAAGATGGTGCAAGACCTTATTCTCTTTGCAACCCAAGTTTGCATCTCCCCTTTTGAACAATTTTCAAATAGACAAGCAAATCACCTTTAGGAAGACATATTAGAGAGATTATATGAACCTATATTTTTTCCATCGTCATCTAATCTTCATCGTGCTTGTTGAAATCATGTGTAGGCTTGGGGTCAAAAACATGAATATTTATACACCTAGTCATGGGTGGAAAGCACATTATGAGGGGGCCTTTTTACGCAAGAAAATGTATTTTTTTGGGGGTATATTTTGGTATATTTGGGGGGCGATTTTTCTTTGATTTCACCTAGCATTTTGATAAACATATAAAATGGATTTCGATACAAAGGCCTCCAACATAATTCTTGTCATCTTTCAAATGAAAGTAATTTTTTTAACAAATTTTGTTTTTTCAATCCGCTTAATATGCTCGTTTGAATGAAAAATTTGTTTAGATTTTTTTGTGAAATCACATGAATCAATCTTTTCAATTGTAATTGAAATTGTACAATCAATTCATATTCAATATATGATTAAGTATTTCATCAAGTTTTGCAATTATATGAATCATTTAAAAAGTATATTTGTAGTTTGTAGTATATTGTGACAACATATAAATTCTCACAAATATATCTTTTAGTCATTTAACATTAATAAAAAATGTAGTTTCTTTTGACAATTTAATTATTTGGCTATTAAACTACTTATTTTGAATATAATTTATGAAAACCTCTTTGGATTGGTGGAAGTTGAAAATTGCATAGTTTTAAAAAATAGTATTTGTGACTACATTTTTTGGCCACTATAGTGTGTTTTCACCCCCATCCCATCAATTTGTGTGGTTTTTAACATCTTTTCCATAACATTGCACATCAAATTGGGTCTCCCCCACCTAGTGGCTCTAGGTCCAACCCATTGCATACGTGGCCAACCCATAAATTCAATGATGAAACACATTATGTGGTGTTTTCATGGAGGGGAAAGTACAACTTTTCATTATGTTGGTTGAAATGCCTTTGTTTCCATTGCCAAAGATGTTGACTTTCATGTTTGTCATGAATCTACACATGTTTTTTCAATGCCTTCACCCTTGCTTTAATCCTTGCAACGATGCATTGACATCATGTTATCCACAAATGGGGTTCACATTCTAGCCAATGTCATCATTTCAATCCCACTTGAACATATTTAATCTTGAGAGTTGCCATTTTGGTCATGGACCATGCAAAGGGCATGTTTTACTATAATCAACATCCATAGGATAGGTTTTTATTTCTTATTATGGAAGTATTTGGTTGTTTGCACCAACAAGCAAAGACTTTTCTATTTCAATGTGCTAATATGGTGTCATTAGTTAAAGGGAACACATGTCTTCTTTTATTGGTTTTATGGGCATTTTATAGGCAAAAGGTGGTGGTAACCTTGCAGAGAGCCCAAGCTTCATCCATCTTGAGGTGGACCGGTGTCACTAACAAGGCCTTTTCTAAGCTTGGGGTTATTTGAAAATTCTTTTCTCTTTTTTTGTTTGATTTACTTTATGTAATTGGTGAAGGGTTTAGGACATGGGTTTGGGATCTGGATTTAGATAGGTGCCTTTACTTCCCTTTTACTTTTGAATGTCATATTGGGTTTGGATGTTGGTCCTCTCTTTGTGTTCTTCCCTTTTCTTTTTGGATTGATGTTTTTTTTTATTCAATTTATTTATTCATACTTCCATTTGTTCATTCAACAAGATTTTTTCCTTCCATGTTTATTTGACATTAATGTGTAAATATGCCACTGATTAGCATGATGTGCATTGTCCATGAAGGATGTTTGACATGCCTATATATGTCATTTGCACATGTGTCTATTGAATGAACGTTAATTGGTTCACTTGACATGGATTTTTTGAAAAAGATTCATTTTACATCTCCATGCCAAAAATACTAATAATGTCCATTCAACACTTGAAAACTTATTTGAGATGTTGATGTCAATGTGCATGTGGATGTTGAATGAACATGTTGTTCATTTGACATGGATTTTTCTTTCCATGTTCATTCAACATGTGTTCATAACATGTTGAATGGACATGTCAAATGAACACCAACTTGTATCTACAAAATATTATCCGTATCAATGTTCACACATTTGTGATGCGTTGTATTAGGTCATTACTATTTGATCAATATTATTGAAAACTTTGATAACAATATTACAAAAAAATGTCATACAATGTGATCCCATACTTAACAAGAAAATTGACAAAAATAATTTTTATATTAAATATGCTTGGGGTGATGAAGCACATGATATAAAAGGGTATTTTTGTATGCTTGAAATAACAAAATATTAAAAATTTTTTATCAAAATTGAGACCATTATATATATATATATATATATATAGGGTATATCCTCAATCCAATTTGTGGTCCCTTATTTATGTTGAAGTGAATTATGAAATTTATTTATTTTCATTAAGTTGCACCCTTTTTTGGCACTCATTTGGAAAAAATGGAAATAACCTCCTTTAGGATATATGCCAATATAAGTTGACATGAAATTGATAATTGAATGAAAATTTTACAATTATGATATTTGAATTATCAAGTTAGGGTTCACAAGGCCACTTATAAGAAAAATGAAATGGAATGGACCTTAACATGTGTAGAAACACCCATTGAATGACATCATTAACACATATGTTGTTGTTGTAGATCTAATAATTTCAACTTGCATATATGATAACAATTTAAGATGGATGCACTCATCCAAAAGAAAGGTCCATTGACTTCATGTGTAACTCATCTTTGGTAATTTCAAAAGTTACATGAACAATGGCAGTTTATTTAATTACAATATGGTTTTAGTTTGTTAAATTGGGGGGATATTGCAACCAAATGTGTTGATCGATGCTTTAATTTATTCACATTAAAAGGCAAGCACTGGACACCATCAACCCATAGGAATAATTGAAGTTTAGAACTATGGAACTATGGAGCACCTTAAATTTCATGGACATTAAACAAGAAACAATTTTTATTACTTTCATATACTTGTGTCCCAAATGGGTGAATTTGTAATTTTCAACTTTTCAAATGCTACACACATAATAAGAGAAAAGTGCAAGGACCTTCTAAAGTGCTAGATTTCTAAATGTTTAAAAGTGTTTGATTTGCTTCTAAGATGTTTTTTCGTGGTTACTTGGTTGTAGACTCTAAAAATGATCATGGACTTTGCATCTTTTGTTCATATGTCAAATGGTAATCGACCATTTGAAAGTAAGTGCCCACATTTATTTGTTGAGCTGATGTTGCATGTTATTTTTCAAAATAAATACAATATCATAGTATTCATTTGTGCCATGAGTTGTTCAACATGTCCATTACGATGAACACAATTTTTACATGGTTGCATTTTGTTGTTTTGTCAAAAACATCTTCGCCTGCCAATTTGCATTGCATTACTTACTTGTGAACCATTCATAATTGGGTGTTGGGTAGGAAATGATGTTTGGAATGAATTTTTTTCAACAATTAATTACACAAATGGCCAAATGAATGATGGAAATTTGGAGTGTAAGATAAATGTACTAAATTCTAATGGGTCATTGATAAATACACATACAAAGGTTTTAATATGTTGGCTTTGTTCTTTGATTGGGTTCATAATGTAAGATATTAGTGGATACCTGTTATCGCCCAAAAGGTAGGGAGAAAACCCATGTACCATGCTTAAACAAACCATGGTAATGAGCTTTTTTAGGTAAGGCATATTTATGCAATACCCTTTAATCATTTACACTTCCTAAAAGGTTTACAAACACATTTGTAAACTTTTTATTGCAATTTATAATCATTTGTGCCACTATGCTATACCCATAGGTTTTGTGATAATAGTAGTTTTCAACATGTGAAGGAGGTTTAACAATTGAAATGCGAGTGCCATCAATGGCACCTTGCATAGTAGGAATGCCACACCAATTATTAAATCCTTCCATCATGAATGACATAACTTCTCTTTAAGGTCAAAAACCTCTCTTTAAGGTCAAAAAAAATAATCCCTATACACCTCATTGAATGCAAAACCAAATTCATGTAAAAGAAGTGAGACATTTGACTTTTGTATTGCAAAGAGTTCATTGCACGCAACATACATGAATCTATATAGGATTTTTTTTAGTATTTGTTGTATTTCTTCTAAATGATGGGTCTTACTTGATTTGTGACATTAAACAAAGTATCTTTGTTCATACAAAAAAATTCCACCCACCTAGTTTCATCAAATTTTGTCAATAAAAAATTGGGAAACTAGGTTGTGCTCTTGGGCTTGACCCAATGACCCAACTCAATGGCAAAAAACTCAAATTGCACTTTGAACTTTTGAACTCATGCAAGGCAATAAATGTAAGCATTAACTTGGATTCTAAAAATTTGATTAGCATTAAGAAATTTAGATTGAAAAAAAATGTTGAAAATTGTTGCATGAATCATTGTAAAAATAACAATTTTGCATTAGGTCAACTAATAGTGTAATGCAACAAGTTAAAATGAAATAATATATTTGATCATCCATGGTTAATGACAAAAGAAAACAAGAAAATAATAGAAGCCAAAGATAAATTGAAGTTTAGATTCCACAAAAACTCAATAACAAAATAATTGACAACAAAATATTATCATGTGTAGTTTTGTTGTGGAGTGAAATTGGGGTTTACAATCCCAAAAAACACAACACAAAAATTAACAACAAGCTATTTTCATGTGTAATTTTATCATGGAGAGAAATTTAGGTTTAGATATCACAAAAACACAACAATATAAGAATCAATGAGAAGCTACTATGAGAGTAACACAAGTAGTGGTTGCCTATAACTTCATCATGGAAAGGAATACATGCACAAACAAACAAACACACAGATCTTTGTAAAACAATAAGAACTTAGAGAATAAGACAACACAAGAATCAAACAAAAACAATTGCAAAATAATAAGAATTGCATTAAAGATACAACAATAAACGAATAACCATCACCTACAATTTCACAATGGAAAGGAATGTTGAAAATGTTGAACAATTTGTGCAATGGTGAAAAAAAACAACCCTTGGGAATACAATAGCAAGAGAACTGAGCTCAAGAATTGAGTTCGAAAAGTGCAAAAAAGTTGAGATTGGAGAATGCAAGAGAGTGCACAACAATAAAGCAAAAAATGATTGCGGATAGGGTGAAGAAGGGTGAAGATTGTAAAAAAAAGGGGGCAAACCAAAAAAAGCACAAAGGGCAAGAAAAAACTTCCTAACTTTTTTGTACATTCGGCTGCAAGTGTCAATTTATGATAACATAAATTTTTTTTTTAAAAAACATAGCAAAAGTTGTTGTATGTAATGCTAGGTGTAAATTGACATCTTCAAATGGCTTCTTTGGTGCAACATATCACTACATGATATTGGCTACACTAAAGTTAGGCAGCTCTACCTAAATTGGCCTAACCATGAGAGGTGTGATGCCTGCTTTAGGCACTTAACATTGGTTTAGGGTTTAGGATGAAGAACTTCCAGTTCCAGGTCCCATCCAGGGCAGTACTGGGAATTGCCTGGTCCTCCACAGGAAACAATTCATTAACAACCTTTCATGTCAATGGAAATGGAACTAGGAATAGATTGGTCCAGCACATGAAACATACCTATGGAGCTTGCATATGAAGAGCTTTGGAGGGAAGCCCAAGAGAGGGGGGAAATGGTCAGATTGGGAAGGGAAAGTTGAATGAAAATGCCAACTGAAGTGCAAGGAAAGTCTTGAAATCAAATTGCAGGCCCGTGAGTCCCAATATTGAAGTTATATTGCAGGAGCATGGCAGATTGGGCACTTTTTTTTGCCAAATATTTAAGTATATATATATATTCTTAAAATTGAAAAAAATCAAAGAAAATTATTAAAATATTGAACATTAGTATTATTTGACAGCCAAAGTACCTTATTTCTAAGTAAAATGTTAAAATATATTTTCAAATTTTTAATTTTAATTTAAAAAATCACTGGATTGTTTTTCTAATAATTATTTACTGCTTGGGTATATGAGGCCACAAATGGTCACACCCAATGAGCAATGTCACAAAATTGAAAAAAAAAAAACATTGGGTCCAAAGTCCAAACCCATTTGGATGCTATTGGAAGGCTAAACTTCATCCCAAGTACAGTCTATATAGGCAGGGCATTTTACTCCACTAGTAGCCTAAAGTCATCTTCCACATTGACAAAACGAATTAATTAATATTTTTCAAGGAATTAATTAATTAATTGGTTTGTGAAATTTTGAATATACTCTAATTTCATGATTTACTATTTTATTATCTGATGAGGAGGAAAACTATTCAGATGTAGCCTACTACAATAATTATTATGACGGTTTTCAACACCTCAGCTTCATATTTTTCACAAAAATTCATTTCACTCTTTTTTCTAAAGAATTATTTAATGACGGAACTAACCCTAGTGTAAGTAAGGTGGGCTCCCCTAAGTGGACCTGCTTCTTAGGTAATTGTATTCTCACCCAGCCTTTGGGAGATGTTCAACCAAAGACTGAAAATTCGTTGAGAGAACTTGGAAGCCATGAAGCAGCCACCCAGGAACAAACAAGGGGTATTCCAGAAGGGGTAAAACGTAGTAGTGCCTTGGCCATTTCAACACAAGTCTGTCAAAAAATTAATCAATTTTGAAATTTTCATTTCAACAAATAGAATATTCGTAAATATTCATTATTTCCTTTCACAATATCTTTTGATTTGGAACAAATAATTTTTGAAAAGTTGAACATTTCTGAAAATAATATAATTAGTGTCAAATTAGTAGGTACCCTACAGCACTGATGTGTAAGGGGATGTGGGTGGAGAACCTCTTCTTAGGAGAAGTGCAAACTCTGAAAATTTGCTAGTGGGAAGACACGAAGCAGCAGCCACCCAGCAACCATCACAGAACCAACGCTAACTTACCTGAAAATTGCACACAAAGGCCGTGTGACCTGAACTGACGTTTTCCTCACCATGGGCGCAGGCCTACACTAAGCTTCCTCGCAAAGTCGGTGGGTCTCTTGTCTCTTCCACAGCTACTGCCTTCCAAGAAGCTTTGCTGCTTCTATATTATAAAATACACGAGCAGCTGCTAGCTATAAAACGAAGAAGAGCATCC